>LWDU01033271.1_pt1 | contig 53763 bp, 65 predicted proteins | sample 727161 | NCBI WGS metagenome assembly LWDU01 (sample SAMN04566230, study PRJNA314399) | hydrothermal vent metagenome | isolation source: deep sea hydrothermal plume seawater | place: Mexico: Gulf of California, Guaymas Basin | collected 2004-07-11
GCTGGCGTTGTAACTAAGATTAAATCCTAAGAGCTCAAGCGATCAGGGGTAAATCCCAGGGTAGAGCAAACAGATTAGGGCTAAATCAGAGAGCCATTGGGGTTGAATCAGAACCTTAAATTACAGCCTTTAATACATGGCATCGACATCAGATTCAACGACAGGATGGAAAGTTAATATTTTTTAGAAAATTAAATGGTAATTTTATGCGTAGGGGTTTAATATCCGGCTCCCTGAAGTAGTTTAGTGTTTCAGGGTCGTCCTCCGGAGGTTTTCCAGGGGGCAGCGAATTGGGGAATGATTCAGCGGACAACGGTAAAATTCTGGCTTGCTATTAGGCGTCAGATAGGTACGGGTTGCAGTAATCCTGGTTGTGTCCCTTTGAGTGTACAGATTTAAATCAGCGCAGCGTTGTCGATTCTGATGACTAATGCGGTGAACTAAACAGGGTTTCAACTTGAAGCCAAGGGCAGCTCGAACTATCGAGCAAAAGCACGCAAGTGCGCCTTCCTCTTAGTGAGGAGGGAGTTTTTTGCATTTGAGATTTATATTCAGCAGATGAAAAGCCTGGTAAAGGCACAGTGAGAAATGAGGCAGCTATGCAAAATCAGAGAATCAGGATTCGTTTAAAGGCATTCGATCATCGCTTGATAGATGTGTCTACGCAGGAGATCGTAAATACTGCAAAGCGCACCGGAGCACAGATAAGAGGCCCTATACCGCTGCCAACCAGAAAAGAGAAGTTCACTATTCTGATTTCGCCTCATGTGGATAAGGATGCGCGCGATCAGTATGAAATTAGAACGCACAAGCGGATGCTGGATATCCTGGAGCCGACTGAAAAAACAGTGGATGCGCTTACCAAGCTGGATCTCGCTGCAGGTGTTGAAGTACAGATTAATTTAGCCTAGTCAGGCGGGTTGTAACGGAGAGTGACGATGACAATCGGCATTGTAGGAATTAAACAGGGAATGACGCGAATCTTTACGGAAGATGGCGAATCTGTTCCTGTGACGGTCATTCAGGCAGGACCAAACCGAGTTACTCAGATTAAAACTATCGATACAGACGGTTATCGTGCAGTTCAGGTGACTTATGGTGAAACCAAGTTGTCGAAAGTGACTAAGCCAGCCGCGGGACATTTTAAGAAAGCAAATGTCGATGCGGGTCGTAAACTGATTGAGTTTGTTACACCAGCAGATACCGATATTGAAGTAGGTGGCACGTTAACGCTGGAGAGTTTCATTGAAGGACAATTAGTTGACGTTACCGGTGAGTCCAAGGGAAAGGGATTTCAAGGGGTCATTAAGCGTCACAATTTTAGTATGCAGGATGCGACACATGGTAATTCTCTGTCACATCGTGCGCCAGGTTCTATTGGCCAGTGCCAGACGCCGGGTAGAGTCTGGAAGGGTAAGAAGATGGCCGGCCATATGGGTGCAGAGAGAGTTACCACACAGTCTTTGCGGGTAGTGCGGGTTGATCAGGAAAATAATGTGCTACTGGTGAAAGGTGCTGTACCCGGACCAGCAGGAGGCGAGGTGATCGTCAGGCCAGCGGTAAAGGCTCAGCGCAACGCGGAGGCTGAATCTTGAACGTTAATATTTCAGAACCAGGTGTTGGCTTAACTGATAAAGCAGTAGAGATCTCAGAGACTTGCTTTGGTCGTCAATACAATGAAGCCTTGATACATCAGGTAGTCGTGTCTTATATGGCAGGCGGAAGACAGGGTACCCGGGCGCAGAAAACTCGCTCAGATGTGCGCGGAGGGGGACGCAAACCTTTCCGGCAAAAGGGTACTGGTCGAGCCAGAGCCGGTACTATCAGAAGCCCAATATGGCGTGGTGGTGGTATTACATTTGCAGCCAAGACGCAGGATTTTGATGTCAAGGTTAATAAGAAGATGTACCGCGGCGCAATGCAGTCCATTCTTTCTGAGTTAATCCGTCAGGAGAGACTGGTGGTGACTGAGGGTTTCTCAATCACAGAACCCAAGACAAAAGAAGTCCTGTCACGATTGAATGATCTCAATTTAGAGAGTGTTTTAGTGGTAATGGAAGAAGTTGACGAAAACCTCTATCTGGGTTCCAGGAATCTCCACCAGGTGGATGTAATTGATGTTCAAGGCGTTAATCCTGTGAATCTGATTGGTTATGAGAAGGTTCTGTTTACGGTCGGTGCCTTAAAGCAAGCTGAGGAGATGCTGGGATGAATACCGAAAGAATGTATCGGGTCCTGCTGGGCGCACATATCTCCGAGAAAGCAACGGTAATTGCTGATGCAGCCAACCAATTTACTTTCAAGGTTGCTAAAGATGCCACCCGACCAGAAATTAAGAAAGCCGTTGAAGATATTTATGGTGTCACCGTCGAAAATGTCACGGTGATGAATGTAAAAGGAAAAGTAAAACGAACGATGCGCGGTACAAGTAAAAAGCCTAGCTGGAAGAAAGCGTATGTGCGTGTGTCCGAAGGCCAGGAAATTGATTTTACTGAAGCCTCAAAATGAATTTTAACTAAGAATTGAGACGTGAGATAAAAGTATGCCAGTCGTAAAATCTAAACCGACATCTCCCGGGAGACGATTTGTAGTCAAGGTCGTGCATCCCGATCTGCATAAGGGAGAGCCTTATAAAGGATTGTTAGAAAGTAAGCCTAAAACAGGCGGCCGAAACAATCAGGGTCGAATTACGACTCGCCATATTGGTGGTGGCCATAAACAGAAATATCGCATTATTGATTTCAAGCGAAATAAAGATGGTATTACAGCGCAGGTAGAAAGGCTTGAATATGACCCTAACCGGACCGCCAATATAGCACTGCTCAAATATGCTGATGGCGAAAGAAGGTACATCATTGCGCCAAAGGGCCTTTCCGCTGGAGATGAAGTTCAGTCGGGAGACAGTGCATCGATTAAGGTCGGAAACACGATGGCCATGCGTAGATTGCCCATGGGTAGCGTGATTCACTGTATTGAACTCAAAGTGGGTAAAGGTGCTCAACTGGCAAGAAGTGCGGGTACATCTGCGCAACTGGTGGCCAAAGAAGGATTATACGTCACGCTAAGATTACGCTCAGGAGAAATGCGTCGTGCCCTGGCAGAATGTCGGGCAACTCTGGGAGAGGTCAGTAATTCTGAACATAACCTGCGGTCCCTTGGAAAGGCGGGAGCAAAGCGCTGGCGCGGGGTCAGGCCTACGGTCAGAGGGGTTGTCATGAATCCAGTAGACCATCCACATGGCGGCGGTGAGGGTAAGACCTCGGGTGGTCGTCATCCGGTTTCGCCCTGGGGTGTGCCCACCAAAGGTTATAAAACGAGAAAGAACAAGCGTACCGACAACATGATTATACGACGTCGTCGTACCAGTCGATAGGAGATAGCAAGTGCCTAGAAGCCTGAATAAGGGTCCTTTTATAGATTTTCATCTTATGGAGAAAGTCCAGAAAGCCGTTGATTCCAATGATAAGCGACCCATTAAGACCTGGTCCCGACGTTCCATGATAGCGCCCGATTTCGTTGGTTTGACGATTCAGGTTCATAACGGCCGACAGCACATACCGGTATTTGTGACCGAAGATATGGTCGGCCATAAGCTAGGTGAGTTTGCTTTGACCAGAACTTATCGTGGTCATACAGCAGATAAGAAAGCGAAACGTCGTTAGAAGCATTAGAGGTAGTTAAAATGGAAGTGTCAGCGAGATTGAAAGGTGCCCGGATTTCTGCCCAGAAAGTAAGGCTGGTGGCAGATCAGATTCGTGGCCAGCAAGTCGGTGAGGCATTGAATATTCTTAACTTCAGCACGAAGAAAGGTGCGCATCTGGTTAAAAAGTTGCTGGAATCGGCTATAGCCAATGCCGAACATAACGAAGGCGCAGACGTTGACGAATTATTGGTAGCTCAGATATTTGTAGATGAGGCTACCACCATGAAAAGAATCAAGCCACGAGCAAAAGGTCGTGCAGATAGAGTGTTAAAGCGAAGCTGTCATATTACGTTAGCAGTAGCAGATAGCTAAACAAGGTTAGCAGCAGTAATTAGCTAAACCGGATTAACTCAGATAGCCAATGCAGTTATCGGTTTAGATAGGAGAAGGCAGTGGGTCAGAAAGTACATCCGACGGGTATGCGACTCGGTATTGTTAAGAAGCATACATCAGTGTGGTATGCGACAGGTCCTGCATACGTCCAGAATCTGTTAATTGACATGAAGGTACGTGATTTTATCCATAAAAAACTGGCCCAGGCATCGGTGAGCCGTATTGATATTCACCGTCCTGCACAGACTGCACGTATCACCATTCATACCGCTCGCCCGGGCATTGTGATTGGCAAGAAAGGAGAGGACGTAGATCGGCTCAGGAAAGAAATCGGCGCGATGATGAACGTTCCTGTGAACATCAATATAGAAGAGATTCGTAAGCCAGAGATTGATGCCTATCTGGTTGCCCAGAATGTTTGCCAGCAGTTAGAACGTCGGGTGCAATTTCGTCGAGCGATGAAGCGAGTGATGCAAAACGCAATGCGAATAGGCGCGCAAGGAATCAAGGTTCAGGTGGCAGGGAGATTAGGTGGCGCTGAGATCGCCAGATCAGAAAGCTACCGCGAAGGTCGTGTGCCACTGCATACCCTGAGAGCCGATATCGATTATGCGACTGCAGAAGCACTGACCACGTATGGGATCCTTGGCGTAAAGGTCTGGATTTTTAAAGGTGAAGTAATTGGTGAGCAGGACGAAGCTGCTCAGTCGACAACGAATAATGCGCAGAATTTTGGTTAATCATTATGTTACAACCCAAGCGAACAAAATTTAGAAAACAGCAGAAAGGGCGCAACAGAGGTCTGGCTCATCGAGGTAGTACAGTCAGCTTTGGTGAATTTGCCCTTAAAGCCACTGGTCGGGGTCGACTGACTGCTCGACAGATCGAGGCAGGTCGACGAGCGATGACCCGTCGGGTTCGAAGGGGTGGGCAGATTTGGATCAGGGTTTTTCCTGACAAGCCGATTACCCAGAAGCCACTGGAAGTCCGTCAGGGCAAGGGCAAGGGTAATGTTGAGTATTGGGTTGCACAGGTAAAGCCAGGCAAGATTATTTATGAAATGGAAGGTGTCAGCGAAGAAGTGGCTCGAGATGCACTTCGCTTAGCGGCAGCCAAGCTTTCTTTTCCAACGGCATTTGTACGCCGTGTGGTGATGTAAGCAGTACGGGGAATAGAAATGGTTGAATTAAAAGAGTTGCGATCGAAGACTGAAGAAGAACTTCAGGAGCACCTGATTGAATTAACGAAAGAACAGTTTACGTTACGAATGCAGAAGTCAACAGGCCTGCTGACGCAGACTCATCTGTTAGGACAAGTGTCTCGAGATATTGCACGAGTGAAAACATTAGCGAGAGAATCGGCGAAAGAAAAAGCCAGTTCATAATTTAGGGTATCAGAAATCCCAATAGGATCGTTTAAATGAGTGATGAAGGAAAATTGGCTCGTAGTGTCAGTGGCAGAGTAGTCAGTAATAAAATGGAAAAGAGTGTGACGGTGTTAGTCACCCGTAAGATCAAGCACCCGATTTACGGAAAATATATAAACCGATCCAGAAAGATTATGGCCCATGATCCGGAAAACGAGTGTCAGGAAGGTGATCTGGTAACGATTGCTGAGACAAAGCCTCGCTCAAAAAGAAAGGCCTGGGAATTAAGATCAATCGATAGAAAGGCTGTCCTGATCTAGTCCGGAACAGATCAAACAGAGACAGTTACTGTGAAATTGGAGTTAACAGCATGATACAGGTGCAGACTTATTTGGATATAGCCGATAACAGTGGTGCCAGGCGTGTGATGTGCATCAAGGTTTTGGGTGGTTCTAAGCGTCGCTACGCAGGTGTAGGCGATATTATTAAGGTCACGGTAAAGGAAGCTATCCCGAGAGGGAGGGTTAAAAAGGGCCAGGTGCTCGATGCCGTAGTGGTAAGAACCCGTAAGGGTGTCAGACGAGCAGATGGTTCAGTCATTCGTTTTGACGGGAATGCCGCTGTGCTGCTCAATGCCAGCAAGCAACCCATCGGTACTCGTATCTTTGGGCCTGTGACCAGGGAACTGAGGACAGATAACTTTATGCGTATCGTTTCGTTAGCGCCTGAGGTTCTGTAAGGGATAGTAGGAAGATGAATAAACTTAAAAAAGATGATCTTGTGATCGTGATAACGGGTAGGGACAAGGGTAAAACCGGAGATATTACCCGGGTAGTTGATGCTGAACGGTTATATGTCTCGGGTGTCAACATGATAAAACGCCATACCAAAGGCAACCCTCAACAGGGCCAGCCTGGTGGAATTATCGAAAAGGAAGCACCCATAAAGGTTTCCAACGTGGCGATATTTAACAGAGATACTAATAAAGCCGACAGGGTTGGTTTTAAGACACTTGAGGATGGCAAGAAAGTACGTATTTTCAAGTCAACCGGCGAACAGATAGACGGTTAATGTAATGACAGATTTAAAAAAAGTTTACGAACAAGAAATAAAGCCGAAACTACAGAAAGAGCTCGGCCTGAGTAATGTAATGGAAATACCCAGCGTCACTCAGATTACGCTGAATATGGGTGTGGGAGAGGCTCTCACCGACCGAAAGCAATTGGAAGCGGCGGTAGCGGATATGCAGGCAATTGCAGGCCAGAAGCCGATTATTACTAATGCCCGTAAGTCTATAGCCGGTTTTAAAATCCGTGAAGGTTACCCGATCGGATGTAAAGTCACGCTGCGTAAAACCCGTATGTACGAGTTTTTGGATCGATTGATAAATATTGCTATTCCGCGACAAAGAGATTTTCGAGGTATCAGTCCGCGGGCGTTTGATGGCAGGGGTAATTTTTCAATGGGCTTGACCGAGCAGATTGTTTTCCCGGAAATTGATTATGACAAGATAGATAAGATTCGGGGCTTGGATATTAGTATTGCCACTAGCGCAAAAACAGATGACCAGGGTCGTGCTTTACTGCGCGCCTTTAATTTCCCATTGCGGGAAGCATAAGAACAGCTTTTCTGATTTAACTGAGGACTATATGGCTAAGGCATCCATGATTAATCGCGAGAAAAAGCGCGCGAAGACGGTAAAGAAATACGCTGCTAAAAGAATGGCACTCAAAGCGGTGATTAAGAATCTGGATTCTTCAGATGAAGAACGTTGGGAAGCCCAGATAAAATTACAGAAGCAGCCGAGGGATGCATGCTCTAGCAGACAGGTCAGGCGCTGTGCATTAACGGGAAGACCGCACGCGGTATATCGTCGATTTGGACTTGCCAGAACAAAACTGCGTGAGGCTGCCATGCGTGGTGATATACCCGGCCTTGTTAAGTCCAGTTGGTAGACAGGAGAATTATAAGATGACAATGCAGGATCCCCTCGCAGACATGCTGACTCGATTGAGAAATGGCCAGACAGCAAAGCTGTCAACGGTTGCCATGCCGTCGTCAAAAACTAAGGTTGAAGTAGCCAGAGTTCTGAAAGAAGAAGGCTATATACAAGGATACGAAACAGTCACTAATGAAGACGGTAAGCTCGAGCTAAATGTGGTTCTGAAATATCACTTGGGCAAACCTGTTATTGAAGAACTTAAGAGAATTAGCCGGCCAGGATTGCGCCGGTACTGCAATAAGCAGGAAATCCCAAGTGTCAGGAATGGCCTCGGTGTCACGATTCTTTCAACCAATAAAGGTGTAATGACTGATCGGGCGGCGAAAAACGCGGGTGTCGGTGGCGAAGTGCTTTGCTCGGTATTTTGAGCGAGCGGATTCAATAGAGGGTTAAACCAAATGTCCAGGATTGCGAACAGTCCCATTGAGATTCCAAAAGGTGTCGAAGTTTCTGTTAACGGAAATGATGTCAGCGTCAAGGGAAGTAAAGGTTCCCTGAATCTGGTACTGCATCAATCGGTTGAAATGCAGCAGGAAGACAGCCTGCTTAAATTTTCGAGCCGAGCTCAGAGCAAACAGGCAGGTGCGCTTGCAGGTACTTTCAGGGCCCTTGTCAATAATATGGTTGTCGGTGTCAGCGCAGGATTTGAAAAACAGCTGGTTTTACAGGGGGTGGGCTATCGGGCCCAGGTGCAGGGTAAAGCATTAAACCTGACGTTAGGTTTTTCTCACCCGGTTGTGTATTCGATTCCTGAAGATGTTGTTATCGAGACGCCGACCCAGACGCAGATCCTGGTGAAGGGAATTGATAAACAGAAGGTAGGACAGGTGTCCGCAGAAATCAGGGCTTTTAGACCGCCTGAGCCCTATAAGGGTAAAGGTGTTCGGTATAGCGATGAGTATGTTAAGCGTAAAGATGCCAAGAAGAAGTAACTTGGCTTCTCAGGAGAATTAGGGAAATGAAAAATAAGAAAGTTGCCCGGCAGAAGCGAGCACGGCGCGGTAGAGCAAAGATTAAGGAACTCTTGATTCCCCGGCTTTGTGTTTTTCGTTCTTCAAAGCACATATACGCTCAAATTATTTCAGGCGATGGCAATGCAGTCAGCGTCACGGCATCTACCTTGGAAAAGGATCTAAGGTCTCAAACAACCGGTAATGCTGAAAGTGCCAGTAAAGTGGGATCATTAATTGCTGAAAGAGCAAAAGCAGCAGGTTTTGAAAAAGTGGCCTTTGATCGCTCTGGCTATAAGTACCACGGTAGGATTAGAGCCCTGGCCGATGCAGCGCGAGAAGGTGGTTTGCAGTTTTAGAGCGGGTTCAAGAATCGATAGATCTGTTTGTAGATGGACAACTGTTTGAGTGGACCAGGTAAGTAAAAGAGGAATAGGTATGGCGTATAACGATCAAGACAATAACGAAGAAGGTATCCAGGAAAAGCTGGTACAGGTGAATCGTGTAGCCAAGGTAGTCAAGGGTGGTCGGATATTTGGATTTACCGCGTTGACAGTGGTTGGTGATGGTAATGGTCGAGTCGGATATGGTCGGGGCAAGGCCAGAGAGGTCCCATTAGCAATCCAAAAAGCCATGGAGGCCGCACGCCGTAATATGATTGATGTAGAGCTCGATGGCGCGACGCTTCAGTATGAAGTTAATGCCCGACATGGAGCTTCAAAGATATTTATGAAGCCCGCTTCAGAGGGTACTGGAATTATAGCAGGAAAGACTATGCGGGCTGTTCTGGAAGTTGCCGGGGTGCGCAATGTCCTGGCTAAGTGCTATGGATCAACGACGCCGGTAAATGTTGTGCGAGCCACTTTCAAGGGCCTTCAGAATATGCGATCTCCGGAAAGTGTTGCTGAAAAGCGCGGTCTTTCCGTTGAACAGATGATGGGGTAAGAAATGGCAGGCAAGACAATCAAAGTCACTTTGATGAAGAGTGTCCATGGAAGATTAAAAAGTCACAGAGCCTGTGTGGCAGGGCTTGGGCTACGGAAGATCAGGCAATCCAGTGTTCTGGAAGATACGCCTTCGGTACGGGGCATGATTAATAAAGTGTCTTATATGGTTAAGGTTGAAGAATCCTGATAATCCAGGGAGGAATTCTAAAATGCGTTTAAATTCAATATCTGGTGCCGATGGCAGCAAACATTTGAGGAAAAGGGTTGGCCGAGGCATTGGCAGTGGTTTAGGTAAAACCGCTGGTAGAGGCCACAAAGGCCAGAAATCTCGCTCAGGTGGCAAAATCAGGCCGGGCTTTGAAGGCGGTCAGCAGCCCTTGCAGATGAGGTTGCCAAAATTTGGCTTCAGTTCTGCAAAATCAAGAATAACCGGAGAGGTCACTTTATCTGAAATCGCCAGCGTCAATGCCGATATAGTGACTCTGGAATTGTTGAAAGAGGCAGACCTGCTCAGCAATAAGATTCAACGAGTCAAGGTTATTCTTTCAGGAAAAATCAACACGGCAGTCACTGTGAAAGGCCTGGGTGTGACTAAAGGCGCACGCGAGGCGATAGAGGCAGCTGGAGGCTCAGTGGAGGCATCGTAGAGATTGTCCCATTGATTGAAATTGAAACAGGAAGCGGATAGATGAGCAGTGCATTAGCACAAGGCAAAATGATGGCATCGGGAGGCGGGCTTACAGAGCTGCGCAGTCGATTGCTGTTTGTATTGTTAGCTATCGTTGTCTATCGCATCGGCAGTCATATCCCTATCCCAGGGATTGATCCGGAGCGATTGCAATTGCTGTTTAGCCAGAATCAGGGTGGCATTCTGGATCTGGTGAACATGTTCGGTGGTGGTGCGCTCGAGCGCATGAGTATTTTTGCTCTGGGTATCATGCCTTATATTTCATCATCTATTATCACTCAGCTCCTCGTTGCAACCACACCGTCGCTGCAACAGTTAAGAAAAGAAGGCGAAGCGGGTCGCAAGAAAATATCTCAATATACCCGATATGGAACACTCGCTTTAGCCTTGGTTCAAGGTATGGCCATGAGTAGCGGGTTGGTAGGGCAAGGTCTTTCCTACACGGGTTCATTTATGTTCCATGTTGTCGCTGTTACCACGCTGGTCACTGGTGCCATGTTTATTATGTGGTTAGGCGAACAGGTGACAGAGAAGGGTATTGGTAACGGTATTTCTATTATCATCTTCACCGGTATTGTGTCGGGCTTTCCGGGCGCCATCGGCCAGTCTGTGGAACAGGCGAGGCAGGGAGAGATCCAGGAAGTGGCCCTCCTGGCGATTGCTGCGCTGGCTATCGCCATTGTTGCCGGTGTGGTCTATGTGGAAAGAGGGCAGCGGCGAATCACCATTAATTATGCGAGAAGGCAGCAGGGCCGGAAAATGTATCAAGCGCAGAGCAGTCACTTGCCCTTGAAAGTTAATATGGCAGGTGTTATTCCGGCGATTTTTGCCAGTAGCCTGTTGTTGTTTCCGGCATCGCTGGGTCAGTGGTTCGGCCAGTCGCCGGGAATGGAATGGTTACAGGAAATCAGTCTGCAGATTGCGCCTGGACAACCTTTGAATATCATATTGTTTTCAGCTGGAATTATATTCTTCTGCTTTTGGTATACCTCGATTATGTTCAACCCCAAAGAGGTGGCAGATAATTTGAAAAAATCGGGCGCATTTGTACCCGGCTATCGTCCAGGCGATCAGACAGCACGTTATATAGATAGCATTATTACCAGACTGACATTATTTGGCTCCCTGTATATGACCCTTGTTTGTTTGCTACCGCAGTTTCTGGTTATCCAGTTCAATATCACATTTCAGTTGGGCGGTACTGCCCTGTTGATTGTCGTTGTAGTAGTAATGGATTTTATGGCGCAGGTTCAAACGCATTTAATGTCACATCAGTATGAGTCATTGATGAAAAAGTCCAATTTACAAAATTTCGGACGACGTTAGGAGATAGAAGAAATGAAAGTAAGAGCCTCCGTTAAAAAAATGTGCAGGAATTGTCGAATAATTCGACGCAAGGGTACTGTCAGAGTGATCTGTACAGAACCAAAACATAAACAGCGCCAGGGTTAATCTGGTGGTTAAGGGTGACAGGAGCAAAGTATGGCTCGTTTAGCTGGAATTAATATTCCTGACAATAAGCATATCGTGATATCGCTTACCTATATTTATGGTATTGGTCTCACTACAGCACAGAATCTGTGTGCATCTACAAGTATTAGCCCCAGTACCAGGGTGCAGGATCTTACCGAAGGCGAATTGGATCAGTTGCGAGTGGAAGTGAGTAAATTAAGCGTCGAAGGTGATTTACGCCGTGAAACTCAACTCAATATAAAGCGCCTGCTCGACCTTGGTTGTAATCGGGGCATTCGCCATCGGCGGAATCTGCCGGTTCGCGGGCAACGCACCAAGACCAACGCTCGAACCCGAAAAGGTCCTAAACGACCCGTCAGGAAGTAAACGGTAGCTAATATGAATTTGGAAATAGTACATAAACAATTGGATGGACAATATGTCTGAAACAGAAAGCCAGGAAGTCGCGCCAGTCGCTCGGAAAAAAGGTAAGCGACAGATTGCCGATGGGCTAGCGCATATACATGCCTCTTTTAACAATACCATTGTGACCATAACGGATCGCCAGGGCGGAGCCTTGTCATGGGCAACAGCTGGCGGATCAGGCTTTCGCGGCGCCAGGAAAAGTACGCCTTTTGCTGCCCAGGTGGCAGCCGAGCGCGCTGGTAATGCAGCGCTGGAATATGGTCTGCAGAATTTGGAAGTATTTGTCAAAGGTCCGGGTCCGGGGCGAGAAGCGGCTGTAAGAGCTTTGAGTGGAGTCGGTTTCAGAATTACTAATATAACGGATGTCACCCCTATTCCACATAACGGGTGCAGACCACCTAAAAGACGAAGGGTGTAGAAGAGGAGATTGCGAATGGCCAGATATCTCGGCCCGAAATTGAAGTTATCAAGAAGAGAAGGCACTGACCTTTTTCTGAAGAGCGGCGTTCGACCTATTGAATCGAAGTGTCGAATCGATACTGCACCCGGCATGCATGGGCATCGTCGTGCCCGGCTTAGTGATTATGCGGTGCAGTTAAGGGAGAAACAGAAGGTCCGTCGAATTTATGGAGTACTGGAAAAGCAGTTTCGTAATTACTATAAGAAAGCAGACCGCCAGAAAGGTGCTACCGGTGAGAATCTACTGCGTATACTTGAGCGTCGCTTAGATAACGTTGTTTATCGAATGGGCTTTGGCTGTACCCGAGCAGAGTCTCGGCAGTTAGTTTCACATAAGGCAATCTTAGTTAACGGTCATGTTGTAAATATTGCTTCTTATCAGGTTGAGGCAGGCGATACGGTATCAGTTCGTGAAAAGGCTAAGAATCAATTACGTATTCAAGGCGCCTTGAATCTGGCGGCGCAGCGCTCAGCTGTGGAATGGGTTGAAGTGAATTTAGATAAGCTTGAAGGTGTTTTCAGGGCCTATCCGGAACGTGAAGATCTGCCAAAAGAAATAAACGAAAATCTGATTATCGAACTTTATTCCAAGTAGTCATCCAGATTAAACACATATACAGGAAGGTAAACTTATGCCTCATTCGTCACTCGAATTTTTGACGCCACAGCACATTCAAGTCGAGCAGATCAACGACACGAGAGCTCAGGTCATTCTGGAGCCACTGGAACGTGGTTTCGGTCATACGTTGGGCAATGCTCTGCGTCGTATACTACTTTCATCAATGCCGGGTTGCGCGATAACTGAGGTCGAAATAGAAGGCGTTTTACATGAATACAGTACCCTTGAAGGCGTCGAAGAGGATGTAATTGAAATACTTCTCAACCTGAAGGGTGTTGCTGTGAAACTCAATGAATCCGATGAGGCCGAATTAACACTCAGCAAAATCGGTCCAGGCGTGGTTACCGCCGATGATTTCATGCTCGATCATGATGTAGAAATAGCGAACCCAGGCCATGTTATTGCAAATCTTAATAGCTCGGGAAATCTGACCATCAGGGCCAGGGTTGGCCGAGGACGGGGCTATGAGCCAGCGGACTTGAGAAATGCAGATGAAGAAGTTAATCGCATTATCGGTAATCTTATGCTGGATGCATCTTATAGCCCAGTTAGCAGAGTCGCTTATAAGGTTGATAGTGCGCGGGTCGAGCAGCGGACAGACCTTGACAAGCTGATTCTGGATCTTGAAACCGATGGTACTATCGATCCTGAAGAGGCCATTCGCAGGGCAGCGACCATCTTACAACAGCAGGTTTCGATTTTCGTAGACCTAGAGAGCAACGATTTCCCTGAAGAAAAGCAACCGGAAGAGGAAATCGATCCCATCTTATTGCGACCTGTTGATGATCTGGAATTAACGGTCCGTTCTGCGAATTGCCTTAAAGCAGAAAATATTTATTACATTGGCGATTTAATTCGTCGCACCGAAGTGGAATTACTGAAGACGCCAAACCTGGGCAAAAAGTCGCTAACCGAGATCAAGGATGTTTTGGCTTCTCGTGGCCTGTCTCTGGGTATGCGGTTAGAAAACTGGCCGCCGGTAAGTCTTCGAGGGGATGACCGATTGCTCGGTTGAGGGTGATCAGACAGAAGTGATTGATTAGGGAATACCATGCGCCATCGAAAAAGCGGTAGACAGCTCAATAGAAACTCTGCACACAGGAAAGCCATGTTTCGCAATATGGCCTGTTCACTGATGGAGCACGAGGTCATTAAGACAACAGTGCCTAAGGCTAAGGAATTGCGGAAAGTAGCGGAACCGCTGATCACACTGGCTAAGAAGGACTCGGTAGCGAATAGACGCCTGGCTTTTTCAAGGACAGGCAGCAAAGCCGTTGTCGGGAAATTATTCAGTCAGCTAGGACCTCGTTACCAGGATAGGGCCGGTGGCTATACACGGATCTTAAAAGCAGGATTCAGGGCAGGAGATGCAGCGCCCATGGCCTATGTTGAATTGGTTGATCGAGAGATTGCCGTCGACGAAGATCTAGATGAAGTAGAAGAAAACGAGTAGACCAGTTATGGGTCAAAGGCCGGCTATGACCGGCCTTTTTTTGTTTTAGTAAGTTATTTTTTGATCGAGTTTCAGTATGTATCAACCGTTCAACCCAACGCCTAGAACTTTAATGGGCCCCGGCCCCTCTAATGTCAATCCCAGGGTGTTAACAGCACTGGCCAGACCTACGATTGGTCATCTTGATCCCGAATTCCTGCGTTTGATGGATGAAATCAAGGCGCTATTGCAGGGCGTTTTTCAGACCGGGAATGCGCTCACCATTCCAATATCGGCGCCTGGAAGTGCCGGCATGGAAGCCTGTTTTGTTAATCTCGTTTCTCCTGGAGACAAAGTCATTGTTTGCCAGAATGGCGTTTTTGGCAGCAGAATGGCAGAGAACGTGAAACGCTCTGGTGGTCAGGTCATCCTGGTTGAGGATCCATGGGGCCGTGCTGTTGATCCGGAAAAGTTACGAAAAGCATTACATAAACATCCCGACGCAGACATTGTTGCGTTTGTTCATGCGGAAACCTCTACCGGTGTAAAATCAGATGCCAGACAGCTCTGCAGCCTGGTCAGGGAAGCAGGCAGACTGTCAATAGTGGACTGTGTTACATCGTTGATAGGTTGTGAAGTTGCTGTCGACGACTGGGGTGCTGATGTTGTTTATAGTGGTACACAGAAATGTCTCTCCTGTGCGCCTGGACTGTCTCCATTAACCATGAACGAGCGAGCGGTTGAAAGGATCCGAAATAGGGAGAAACCGATTTCATCCTGGTTCCTGGATTTGGATCTGGTAATGGGATATTGGGCTGAGGGACAGGCTCGATCTTATCATCATACGGCGCCTGTCAATGCGTTGTACGGTTTACATGAAAGTTTACTGATCGCCACTGAGGAGGGCCTGCAGCAATCATGGGCAAGGCACCACAGAAATCATTTAGCCTTGCGTGCAGGCCTGGAAGCCCTGGGTTTGGCATTGATCGTCCCAGAAAATGAAAGATTGCCCCAGATGAATGCTGTCAGTATTCCGACTGGTGTTGATGAAGCGCTTGTTCGACGACAGCTGCTGCAGCAGTTTAATTTGGAAATCGGAGCGGGGTTAGGGGCTCTAGCGGGCAAGATCTGGCGAATTGGGCTGATGGGTTATGCTAGTCGAGCTGAGAATGTTCTTATTTGCGTGAGTGCGCTTGAAGCTATACTGTCTCAGCATAACGCGAATATTCATCGCGGGGTCGCCGTTGACGCAGTGCAGGCAGTTTATGATGCTGGTCAGGATTGAACAATATTTAAGTGTTCTTCCGATAGGGTATTTTCAAACAGGACCTTTTTCAGGTATTGACCGGTAAACGAATGGCTTAGCCCTGAAACGGTTTCCGGGGTGCCTTCGGCGATTATGTGACCACCGCCCGCGCCGCCTTCTGGTCCTAGATCGATTATCCAGTCTGCAGTCTTAATCACATCGAGGTTGTGCTCTATTATGACCACAGTGTTGCCTCTATCTCTAAGTTGATGGATAACGCTGAGCAGCTGATCTATATCGTGGAAGTGTAATCCTGTGGTGGGTTCATCGAGGATGTACAGGGTCTTACCGGTATCCCGCTTGGCAAGTTCTCTGGCAAGTTTGACTCGTTGTGCCTCCCCTCCGGACAGAGTTGTGGCACTTTGCCCCAGTTTAATATAGCTCAGTCCTACTTCTACCAGGGTTTGCAGTCTTCTTTGTATGACAGGCACCGCTTTAAGAAAACTGAGTGCCTGCTCTACCGTCATATTCAGGATCTCATCAATAGCACGCCCTTTGTAGCGGATTTCCAGGGTTTCGCGGTTGTATCGCTTACCTTTGCATTCATCACAAAGGACATAGATGTCGGGTAGGAAATGCATTTCGACTTTAATGAGGCCATCGCCCTGGCATGCTTCGCATCGCCCACCTTTTACATTGAAGCTGAATCGGCCTGCTTTGTACCCTCTGCTTCTTGCCTCTTGCGTTGCAGCAAAAAGATCTCGTATTGACGTAAAAATATTAGTATAGGTAGCAGGGTTCGATCTGGGTGTACGGCCGATGGGGCTTTGGTCGATTGCCACAACCTTATCAAGCAACTCCAGGCCTGCAATTTGCTCATATGGGCTCGGCTCGAGAGTGCTGGCACCATTAAGAAATGTAGCCGCCAGCGGGTACAGCGTTTGATTGATAAGCGTTGATTTTCCGGAACCGGAAACGCCGGTTACACAAGTTAATAAACCCAGGGGTAAGCGTAGGTCGACGGTTGCCAGGTTATTCCCTGAACACCGGCTAAGGTGTAGAAACTGGCTGGTGTTCGGTGAGACGCGGCACTGAGGTATGGCAATGACCCTTTTTCTGGATAGGAACTGCCCGGTGATTGACGCATCAACCGAGATGATATCTTCTAGTGCGCCACTGGCAACTACCTGACCGCCATGGACACCAGCTCCTGGGCCCATATCGATAAGATAATCTGCTTCTTTAATGGCTGACTCATCGTGTTCAACTATGAGTACACTGTTACCCATATCTCTCAGTCGGGTCAGGGTGTTAAGTAGTCGTTGATTGTCTCGCTGATGCAGGCCTATTGAGGGCTCATCGAGGATGTACATGACGCCGACCAATCCGGCGCCTATCTGGCTTGCCAATCGGATGCGTTGTGCTTCACCGCCGGAGAGGGTGTCTGCACTTCGAGCCAGGGTCAGATAATTCAAGCCTACGTCGACAAGAAACCCGAGCCGAGCCCTGATCTCTTTCAATATTTTTTGGGAAATTTCGCCTTTCTGTCCCGTTAGCTTCAGTTCATTGAAACAATCCAGTGCATCCTGAATACTCAAACCGGAAATATCTGAATAGCTCATGTCGTTAACCAGCACGGACCTGGCTGTTCTGTTCAGGCGCTGGCCTTGGCAGGCACCACAGGGTTTGAGGGTGAGCATACGCGCCAGGTTGTCTCTCACGTTAGATGATTCAGTCTCTCTGAAGCGTCGTTCGAGGTTGTTAATAATGCCTTCAAAAGGGTGGTTACTGATTATCGACAGGCCCTTTTCATTGGTGTACTGAAACGGGATATTGTTTTCACCGCTGCCATAAAAAATGATGTCCTTGTTTTCTTCGCTGATTGTTTTAAAAGCCGTTGTCAGGTCAAACCCACAATGATCGCTTAAGTTTTCCAGGAGCTGGTAATAATAGATGTGGCGGCGGTCCCAGCCTGATATAGCGCCCTCTGAAATCGAAAGATCCGGGTCTCTTATGAGTGTGCTGGGATCGAATACCTGTTTGATTCCCAGGCCTTCGCAGTCTCGACAGGCGCCAATGGGATTATTGAATGAAAATAAGCGAGGCTCGAGTTCTGCGACACTGTGCCCGCATTGTGGGCAGGCATAGTTAGCCGAAAACTGGATTTCCTGCCGGCCCGGTTCGTCAATAAATGAAAGATAGGCTGTCCCCCCAGCAACTCTAACGGCGGTTTCAAACGAATCTGCGAGACGGATATTGATGTCTTGCCTGATACGGAATCGATCGACTACAACCTCGATGCGATGTTTTTTGTTCTTGTCAAGGTCGGGGAGGTCATCCAGGTCTGTTACCACACCGTCTAGTCTGATGCGCACGAAACCCTGACCGGCCAGAGAGCTGAGAATATGCTGATGTTCACCCTTCTTGTCTTGAATGACAGGCGCCAGGATCATGAGCCTGCTGTCGGTTTCAAGGGCAAGGACCTGATCTACCATCTGTGAAATCGTTTGAGCCTGTAAAGGTTGATGGTGGTCCGGACAATAGGGAGTACCGACGCGAGCAAACAGCAGCCTCAGGTAATCAGCTATCTCTGTGATGGTGCCAACTGTTGATCTGGGGTTATGGTTTGTTGATTTTTGCTCAATAGAAATCGCCGGGGATAAGCCTTCGATGTGATCAACATCAGGTTTTTCCATTAGAGACAGGAATTGCCTCGCGTACGCTGAAAGGGATTCAACGTAACGTCTTTGGCCTTCAGCATAAAGTGTATCAAATGCTAGAGATGATTTTCCCGAGCCCGATAGCCCGGTGATTACCACCAGTTTGTTTCGGGGTATCTCGATATCTATGTTTTTCAGATTGTGGGTTCTGGCACCTTTAACTGAAATTGTCTTTATCAGCATAATATTAGTTTTGGCTATCCATCAGACTTTTAGTTTTGGCTATCCATTAGACTTTAATGGCGGGTAAATTTGCTAAATGAGACCTTAAACCTTTCTTTAAGTGTAAGCGAGTCTTGCATTTGTTATCATCCCACGGACATGAGAATAGAGCAGCTGGCTCGGATATTCAGGAAATATCTTGGTTCAGATTAAGCCGAAGCAACCTCTAAACACCGAGTCAGCCCATGAATGATAAGCCCGACGATACTAAGCTTTTCTATATGAATTGGCAAAGCGTAATTGCAGTAGGGCAGGTCCGATGAATCAACTTGAGTTGAGGGCGGCTTTTGCTGTAGGTCTGCTGTATCTGGTTCGCATGCTGGGCCTATTTAGTATCCTGCCCGTATTTGTTATCGCTGCTGAGTTCATGCCCGGTTCTAGCCCATTTCTTTTAGGTTTAACAATGGGTATCTATGGGTTTTTTCAGAGTATTCTGCAGATGCCACTGGGATTCTTATCGGATCGAGTGGGTAGACGTAAGGTGATTATCGGCGCGCTTTCGATATTCGTGCTGGGTAGTATTGTTGCGGCCCTGGCGGATCATATCTATTGGTTAATCCTGGGTCGGTCATTGCAGGGTATGGGCGCTATAGCGGGTGTTCTGTTGGCGCTGGTTTCTGACCTTACAAGACTTGAACATCGCTCGAAAGCCATGGCGATTGTCGGTGGCTGTATTGGTATTTCCTTTGCTGTTTCCATGCTGATAGGTCCTTTGTTGTATGCTTCCAGTGGACTCTCTGGACTGTTTTTCCTCAGTGCAATTGTCGGCCTGATTGGCATTGGCATCGTTGTTTTCTTCATTCCGGCGACTGAAACCACAAGGTCTAACTTGAATTCAGACGCGCAAAGGAATCAGTTGGGTGATGTCTTGCGTAATCACAATCTGTGGGCGCTTAATTTCAGTATATTTGTGACTCATTATTTGCTGATGTCAGGATTTCTGGCCTTTCCACTGCTACTCACCGGAGCAGGCGTAAACCTTTCCCAGCACGCTCAGTATTATTTACTAATATTGGCAGGATCCTTCATTGCCATGTTGCCCTTTGTTTACTTATTTGGACGAGGCAACTGGTCAGCGCCACTTTTAAGAGCGGCTGTGCTGGTGATCGGTCTGGCTTTGTACCTGTTGTCCTTAGGCCAGGGTTTTGCTGGTATGTTACTGGCGCTGGGCTTATTTTTCCTTGCTTTTAATTTTCTCGAGTCGACCTTGCCTGTACAGTTGTCGAAAACGGTTGGCGCAGGGTTCAGGGGTACCGCCATGGGCGTTTATTCAAGCTGTCAGTTTGCTGGCATTTTCGCTGGTGGTTTGGTCGGTGGTATGCTGATTTCCATGCAGGATTTTTCGTTTATGCTTGCAGTGAACAGTGTTGTTTGTCTTTTCTGGTTTGTAATAATGCTGAAAATAAAAACGCAAAAAAACAGTGAAAGCAGAGTGCTTGAGTACGGAGATTCGACAGGATGGTCTGCCAATGAGATTGTGGAACAGTTATCATCAACCCAAGGCGTTGAGGATGTGGTTGTTATGCCGGAGCAAAGGTTAGTTTATCTAAAGGTCGATCGTTCCAGTTTTGATGATTCTAAATTGGCAGATTTTGCGCGGGGAAGGTGATAGAGATTAATTGCGGCCAAGCCTTTTAAGGAGAAGAAAATGGCAAAAGGTATTAATAAGGTGATTATTGTAGGAAATCTTGGGAGAGATCCAGAAACCCGATTTATGCCTTCGGGGGGTGCTGTGACCAATGTTTCAGTAGCGACTTCAAAATCGTGGCGTGATCGGGAAAGCGGAGAACAAAAGGAACGTACTGAGTGGCATCGAGTCGTGTTCTTTAACCGCCTGGCTGAAATCGCTGGCGAATATCTGAAGCGTGGCTCGAAAATTTATCTGGAAGGCGAACTGCGTACTCGAGAATGGGAGCGTGAAGGGCAGAAGCACTATACCACTGAGATCGTTGCTAACGAAATGCAAATGCTGGATAGCAAAGGTAGTATGGAGGCTGGGGGCTCGCCTCCAACGAGCAGCCCAGGCATGGGAGTGACAGCCCCAAGTACCTCGAATCAGGATTTTGCACCTCCACCTTCAGATGATTTTGATGATGATATCCCTTTCTAAAGGGGTCTTTGCGGAAACTCTGGCGATTGTAATCAGTAGATTTTTTTCGTTAGTGATGGAGCTAATCTTGCGGCCATGAAAATCAAAAACACTTTTTGTTGTAGGCAATAGTATGCTTCGGCCTAATGAAATTCCGCTATTTCCTCTGCAGAGCGTGCTATTCCCGGGAGGTACGCTTGATTTGCAGATATTCGAACAGCGCTATCTCGATATGGTGGCGCAGTGCCTGAAGCATGATTCAGGATTTGGTGTGATTCTTATAGAAGACGGTAAAGAGGTACTGGCCAACGCGGGCCAAGCCGCACCTTCGGTGGTTCGAGTGGGCTGCTACTCCAAAATTATAGATTTTGACCAGAACCAGCATGGGCTACTTAATATTAGAATAAGGGGCGAGCACAAATTCCGGATTGTTGATTATTTTGAGTCTGCGTCCAGGCTGATGGTAGCTGAGGTTGTTTTTCTGGAAATGGAGCCTGTCATCAGCACAACAGACAAAGATCAAGGTCTGATCGAACTGTTACAGACGCTGTTAAAGCATCCTGCCGTAAAACTTGATCCAAAGGATATCCAGTTTGAAGAAGCCGCCCTGTTGGGAGGGCGCTTGTCTGAACTGTTACCGCTGACTAATTCGATTCGCCAGACGCTGTTAGAACTGAAGGATCCTGTTAGGCGGTTAAGGAATCTTGAAAGAATTCTAGATGAGCTTCAAAGTAGAGAAAGTGGGTAGCTTGCATCCTCAGGGTAGCTGAATAACTTTAATGTCCCCGGTTCAGGCTGCTTTTGCCTTAACGGGTTATGCGTGGCTTTATTTGCATAAGCTGCGTCCACAAACCTCAGTGGTAGATGCCCGTCTCTGCCAGATGGAATACCCAGTCTTTGGCACTGCACAATGTGTTCCGGCCGGTACGAGCAGTCCGCAAGCCGCAGGTGATCCGGGTCTAGTTGTTTTGTATCCCATTGGTGCACCTTTAGATTCAGAGATCGACACAGCAAGGTCTGGCCGTTGCATAGTTTGTTAACACTTCTTGGACCGTCTTTACCTGGATTGAGTGCCTGCATGGTGGCTAACATTTTCTGGGTCTGATGGCCCTGTAGAAAAGGGAACCCCGACTTAATGAGCACACCGTTGCCAGTTCCTGAAGCAGAAAAATTCAGAGAATCCCGGCCGCGGGCAAAATACATGTAAATGGTTCCCGGCGCCATGAACAGGGCCTTGCGCTTTGTGGTAAAGCCAAGGGATGCATGACTTGCACGTTCATTGATGTAATAAGCCTCCGTTTCGATGATCTGCGCAGATAGCCAGATGTCATCACCTGAGGTAACTTTAAAGCGGTGCCTTAAGATCTTTCCGAGAAGCGACATAGCCAGTTCGATCGGGGATTGATCAAAGAAAGCCTGTTCGAGAATTGGCGAATATTCAATCGTCCCCATGTATACTATAGCCTGAGTAGATAATAGCGTGAATGTATGACTGTTAAAGAGTATATGCGCAGCTTGGGTATTACTGCAAAAGCAGCAACGGCAGCGGCCTGTAGGGCTTCCACGGCTGAAAAAAATACCGCTTTGCAGGCAATCGCCAATGCCATACGGACCCATAGTGATACGATTGTGGCCGCAAACAGTAAAGACCTGAAAAGAGCCGCTGCAGCCGGTCTAGATGCTGCTTCCCTGGATCGACTGGCGTTGAAAGAGCAGACCCTGTCAGATATGACCTGTGGCCTTGAGCAGATGGTCGATCTGCCGGACCCTGTGGGTCAGATGAGCGATCCTGTGGTCAGACCCAACGGGTTAAGAATCAGTAAAATGCGCGTTCCAATTGGTGTCATCGGGATGATCTATGAATCCCGGCCTAACGTGACCATTGATGCGGCGGGCCTTTGTCTGAAATCAGGAAATGCGGTTATTCTCAGAGGCGGGTCTGAATCGATCGAATCAAATCGGGCGTTGTATCAATGCATCTATGAAGGTCTGCAGGAAAGTGGTCTAGATACCGGAATTATTCAGCTTGTCGAAACCATCGATCGGCAGGCAGTAGGAGAGCTGCTGAAAATGTCAGAATATGTGGATCTCATTATTCCCCGGGGTGGTAAAAGTTTGATTCAGCGGATTAGCGATGAGACTAGAATAGCTGTTTTAAAGCACCTTGATGGTGTCTGTCACGTTTTTATAGATGCTGAGGCAGACCTGGCGAGCGCTTACTCTATTGCCATGAATGCAAAAACACAAAGGTATGCCACCTGTAATACCATGGAGACTTTATTAGTGGATCGTGAGGTTGCAGCTCGTGTTTTACCCGATCTGGCTCATGCTCTTTGTGGCGAAGGTGTTGAGCTCAGAGTCTGTAAGGAAACAGCCAGCGTGCTCAATGGTGTAACTGATTATGTTGAAGCAACCGATGCGGACTGGCGGGAAGAATATAATGCACCCATACTGTCCATTAAGATTTGTGCTGGTTTAGAAGAAGCCATTCAACATATCGGTAAGTATGGATCGAATCATACCGACGCGATAGTGACTGAAAACGCTGGTAAGGCTGATCGCTTCTTAAGAGAAATTGATTCCAGTTCTGTGATGGTTAATACATCCACTCGATTCGCCGATGGTTTTGAGTACGGACTTGGCGCTGAAATTGGGATATCTACCGATAAACTACATGCCCGTGGGCCAGTGGGTCTGGAAGGACTGACTTCCCAGAAATTTATAGTGCGCGGAGAAGGACAGATCCGTTAATGACAATGAATACTGGGCACGTTCTGGTCATGGGTGGCACTTTCGACCCGGTCCATTTTGGCCATACCAGATTGGCGCAGCAGGCCGCCGACAAGCTGGATGTTGAGGAAATACGGTTGATCCCATCGCTGTCACCTCCCCATAGAGCTCAGCCTTGCGCGACTGCACAGCAGCGGATGGAAATGCTGAACCTGGCGGTGGCAGGGAAACCGACTTTCAAAGTCGATCGTTGTGAGATTCAACGGGGTGGTATTTCCTTCTCCATCGATACTCTCAGGACATTGCGTGGGCAGTTACCTGGGGCCGGAAGAATCTATTTTTTAATGGGTTATGATGCTTATCAAAAGCTTCCGGAATGGAAATGTTGGCAGGGTTTATTAGACTATGTTCATATTGTGGTCCTTGCGCGCACCGTAAATGCGTATAATCTTTCTGCGCCAATGCGAGACCTTGAAGCGCGCTGCAAGGTAGCCGATGTTGAGACATTGCAGGGTTGGGATTATGGGCGGATAGCCTATTTAGACATAGATGCAATCGAAATTTCGGCTTCCGCAATCAGAGAAATGTTGAAATCAGGGGATCGACCCACCGGTTTAATGGCAGACGAAGTCATAGATTACATTTTTAATGAAAGTTTGTATGAGGTAGGAATTTAGATGAAAAGTGGGCTGTCATGAAATCAAAGGATCTTGCGTCTCTGGCTGCTGGCGCGCTAGAAGATATCAAAGGAGAACATATTGTAGTTTTGGATATCACGCAGCAGACCGATATCGCTGATGTAATGATAGTGGTAAGCGGCAATTCGCATCGGCAGGTAAAGGCGCTCGCCCAGAATGTAATAGATGCTGCCAAGGGAAGCGGGTGTCAGGTACTGGGGGTCGAGGGTTTTGAAGATGGAGAATGGATTCTAGTGGATCTGGTTGACGTCATTGTTCAGGTGATGATCCCGTCAGTTAGGGATTTTTATGATCTTGAAAAATTATGGAGCCTAACTCCTAGGCAGTCAGGAGAAGAAAATCCCAAGTGAAGGTTGAATTACTTGCCGCTGGCACCAGACCGCCGGGTTGGATAGACGAGGGATTCAGGGAATTTCAGAAACGGCTTCCCAGGGGAAATGAATTGATCTTACGGCAGTGGCCCACTGCCAGGCGAAGAAAACAGGATTCGATTGTAAGATTGCAGAAAGAGGAGGAGGATAATTTGCTGAAACTTCTTCACCCAGATGCTTTTATAGTTGCATTGGATCGTCGTGGGAAAATCTGGTCAACCCAAGAACTCGCATTAAAGATGAAAGGCTGGCTTCAGAACCATAGCCGGGTGCAGATAATGATCGGTGGACCTGATGGTTTATCTTCAATTTGCCTATCCAGAGCTAACCTGATCTGGAGTTTATCCGAACTGACGTTCCCGCATTATCTGGTTCGTGTTCTGGTTGCTGAACAAATATATCGGGCCTGGTCTCACCTCAATAATCATCCTTACCATAAGTAACATGGCTGCTCCTCTGATTTTAAAAGATCATCGTGGTGAAAGTCAGGTTTATGTCGAACGGGCGGGTATCGGTGCTGGCATTCTGGTATTGCTGTTGGTGGTGTTGATCTCGCGGATGGCTTATCTGCAGATTTTCCTCCATGAAAGCTTCGTTACCAGGTCCGACGAAAACAGAATCCAGATTCAACCCAGGGCGCCCGTCCGGGGACTTGTCTTTGATCGCCATGGCGTGCTTATTGCGAATAATTCAACATCCCATGATTTGAACATTACAACTGAGCGGACGGAGTCCATCGAAGATTTGCTGTTGAGTTTGGAACCCTACGTGGCGATAAGCGAAGAGCAGAAGCAGGCCTTTTTAGGGCGGATAAAAAGAAAATCCAGACCATTTGAAAAGATCCCGTTACTTTTTCAACTCACGGAGGCGGAAGTTGCTCGAATAGAGGTCAATAGGATAAACCTGCCAGGTGCATCTATCGAAGCACGCCTGGTGCGTAACTACCCATTCGGTTCCTTGCTGGCTCATGCAGTTGGGTCAGTACGGCGAATTAATGACCGGGATAGCCTGGTGCTGGATAAATCCGTATATGCTGCTACTGACCATATAGGCAAATTGGGTGTAGAAAGATTTTATGAGGGGTCGTTGTTAGGTACAATTGGCTATGACCGCGTGGAAGTGAATGCGCTGGGTGGAATAACCCAAGTACTCGAGTCTATTGCCCCACAATCCGGTGCGAATTTAGAGCTGTACCTTGATACCTCTTTGCAGGCGGTTGCCCAGGATGCCATGGGTGGCCGACGCGGCGCCGTGGTGGCGATCGATCCAAACAATGGCGGTATTCTTGCTCTGCTGAGTAATCCTTCCTATGACCCTAATCTATTTATTGAGGGCATCTCTCATGCTGACTATGGTGCATTAAGAGATTCTCCGGACTTACCCTTATTTAATCGGGCTCTGCAGGGCCAGTACCAGCCAGGATCAACCATCAAACCCTTTTTAGGCCTGGTAGGCCTTTCCAGCGGGAGCATTACGCCGGATTGGTATATAGATGACCCGGGATGGTTCAAGCTGGCTAATCATGAACGTCTGTATAGGGACTGGAACTGGAGAAAAAATGATTCGGGCGGACATGGCAGGGTAAACCTTCAAAAAGCGATCTATCGTTCCTGCAACGTCTTTTTTTATCAATTAGCATTAGATTTGGGCATCGATCTTATTCATGATCAGTTGAGCCTGTTTGGTTTAGGCAGAGTAACTATTGTAGACCTTCCCGAAGCACGACCTGGATTATTACCGAGTCGGCAATGGATGCAGATGAATCGGAAAAAACAGTGGTTTCCTGGGGATACTGTCAATATAGCGATAGGACAAGGCGATCTTCTGGTCACGCCGCTGCAGTTGGCAACGGCGGCCGCAATGATGGCAAACCGGGGTATCTGGCATAGCCCTAGGATGGCATCGAACCGTGATTTTTCTTTCGATGACGATGACTTCAAGCCTGAATTCAAGCATGTGCCTGGTGCTGCTTGGGAGCACATCATTGATTCTATGGAGATGGTCGTTCATCGGGGAAACCGAAGGTTAGGTGAAAATGGGGTCGCATGGTCTTACATTGGTAGAGGAATTCCTTATCGGATGGCGGGTAAATCGGGTACTGCCCAAGTGATTGGCATCAAGCAGGGTGAAGTGTATGAAGCGTCGGAAATAGATGAACGGCAGCGCAAACATGCCTGGTTTATCGCGTTTGCACCGGTAGAAAATCCGCGCATAGCTATAGCGGTGATTGTTGAAAATGGGGGCGGTGGCAGTGAATTCGCGGCACCGGTTGCAAGACAGGTCATTGATCACTATCTGTTGAAATCAGATCGGTCTGCGCCCATGGGCGCGAATCGATTTGCGGCTGGCTTGCAATGAGTCAGGATTTTTTTCGACGGCTCCCTGAAGCGTCAGGGGCATTTACCAGGACTCGTAGTTTTGGCGAGATAATTCATTTGGATTTGCTGCTGGTATTTGTAATTACAGTGATCATCCTGTTTGGCTTAGTGGTTCTGTATAGTGCCGTTGGACAGCAGCAGGAATTGTTTACAAATCAGCTGGCCCGAATCGGAATTGCTGTCGTGGTCATGTTCTTTCTGGCGCAACTGCCTCCTCATATCTATCTCAGGTTAGCGCCCTGGTTCTATGTTGGAGGCATCCTCCTGCTGTTATTGATTTATCCTTTCGGTTTCGAAGTGAATGGTTCCAGGCGCTGGTTGAGAATTCCTGGCTTGGTTAGTTTCCAGCCTTCTGAATTGATGAAGTTGGCACTGCCGCTGGTACTGGCCTGGTACCTGAATGACCGGCATCTGCCACCCAGAGGCAAACAGATCAGTATATGCATGCTGATGATTGCAATACCTACCTTACTCATTGCAGATCAGCCAGATCTAGGCACAGCCGTGATTATCGCTTCATCTGGGTTCCTGGTCCTGCTGCTTGCGGGTATATCCTGGCGGATAGTCGCAGCGCTGGGCGTTGCAGTGTTAGCAATGGCACCGCTGTTGTGGTTGACTATTAGAGATTATCAGAGACAAAGAATTCTTACATTAATCGATCCGGAGCGTGACCCTTTGGGCGCTGGCTGGAATATCATTCAGTCGACCACTGCCATTGGTTCAGGCGGCTGGTTCGGCAAGGGTCTATTCAAGGGTACGCAATCACATCTGGATTTTCTTCCTGAAAGAGCCACAGATTTTATCCTTGCGGTGCTGGCAGAGGAGTTTGGCTTCATCGGGGTGATTATATTGCTTTTTATGTACGGCTTATTGACCCTCAGGGGCATCCTGATTTCATTGAATGCGCAAGATACTTTTGGACGTTTAGTGTCTGGTACTGTTACGTTTACGTTTTTCATTTATGTATTTGTGAACATCGGCATGGTTTCGGGTATCTTGCCAGTGGTAGGGGTCCCGTTACCATTGATAAGTTATGGTGGAACATCAATGTTAACGTTGTTCGCCGGGTTTGGACTGCTGATGTCGATTCATGCTCACAGGCGGATCTCGCTTTGATGCATATACCGATTAGACGGCAATCGTTAGTTAGATTTAGGAAGTTGAGCGATCATTTATGAAACAGATTACAAAACGGACCGTACAGTTAATGCTTTGTTCGTTTTTTGCATGTATTTCGTTGTCGGTGGTAGCCGCTGCCGCTTATACGGAGCATCCGGAAACCAGGCACTTTATCGACGACTTGGTGTTAAAGGAAGGCTTTGACCGGCAACAGTTACTGGATCTATTTGCCCAGGCTGAGTATAAGCAGCGAATTATTGACGCTATTTCTCGACCCGCTGAGCGAGTTTTACATTGGGATAAGTACCAGGATATTTTCCTTACTAAAAAACGTCTACTCCAGGGTGTGGAGTTTATCAGGTCACACCGTAACAGCTTGGCAAGAGCCGAAGCAGAGTTCGGCGTGCCCGCGGAGATTATTTCAGCCATTCTGGGTATTGAGACTTCATATGGGCGAAACACAGGGAGTTATCGCGTTCTGGATTCTTTGAGTACGCTGGCATTTGATTATCCGCCCAGAGCCCGATTTTTTAAGGGTGAATTAAAGCATATGCTGTTACTCGCAAGAGAACAGAAGGTCGATCCTGCATCGCTGATGGGTTCTTATGCTGGTGCCATGGGGTTGGGACAATTCATCCCGAGTAGTTATAGGCGATATGCCATTGACTTTGACCAGGATGGTCAGATAGATATCTGGAACAATCCAATAGATGCGATTGGTAGCGTCGCGAATTATCTTCACGCCCATGGTTGGCAGGCCAGGCAGGCAATTGTAATGAGAATTGACGACCTCGGATCTCTGACCAGTGATAGCTTTAATGTATCGTTAAAACCCTCTATGACGATTGCAGGAGCAAGGCTTGCCGGTCTGACAGTCAGCACGGATCTGAAAGATACAGCTGAAGTCAGTCTAATGAAGCTGCAGGGAAAGGCGGGCAACGAATACTTCCTGGGATTGAAAAATTTCTATGTGATCACCCGATATAACCATAGCAGGCTTTATGCTATGGCTGTTTTTCAGTTGAGTCAGCAATTGGCGCAGAGTGACGGTCTCAATGGGCAGGTTGATTGAAAGCTCGACTGCAGCGAGAGTATGCTTTATCAAGAGCGGTGCAGGTTATCACTATACTCATGCTGACAGCATGCTCAGCAAGTCAATCAAGGATGATGGTACAACCTGAGCTTGTGGTTGATGAACTGCCTGCTGAGTCGACGCCAGTTGCGGCCGGTCCGTTAGTGCCATCGTCCAATGACATCAGTGCGGAAATACAGCAGGCCCGGTCAAGGCAGCATCGTTATGTTGTCTATGGCGATACCTATGAGACTATGGAGCAAAGTCTGGGGTATGTGGAGGTTGGCGTAGCGTCCTGGTATGGCAAAAAATTTCATGGAAGGCTGACAGCCGATGGTGAAGTTTTTGATATGTATAAGCTTACGGCAGCCCACAAAACCTTGCCGTTGCCAACGATGGTCAGGGTGACTAATCTGGATAATGGGAAAAAAGTTGATGTCAGGGTTAACGATCGTGGCCCCTTCCATGATGATCGTTTAATTGATCTTTCCTATAGCGCTGCGGTTAAGCTCGGTTTCTCCGGTAAAGGGACTGCCCCTGTCGTTATTGAGGCGCTGGATTTGTTGAACTATCCCGACAGGATTGTCCCTGATCAATCCGAGCAGGTAACGGCCAGACTATATCTGCAGATTGGCGCGTTTAAGCTGGCTGTTAGTGCGGGCCATTTGCGGGATCAGGTGGCTACCTTGTTAGTCAGTCAGGGGCTGGCTGTGCCGGTCAGGGTATTGCAAAATGAAATGGACTCTCTGGGTATAAATAAGGTCTGGATTGGTCCTATTCAGTCGGCAACGGTTGAATCAGGAATAAGTTCGATTTTGTCAGAATTAGGTTTGGATAAGCCGATAAGGGTCGAGATCCATTAGCAGCATAAAGGAACTCGAGTTAGAATAAGCGGATACCTGGAAGATAATGAAAATGTTAAAAATAGTATTTCTAACGCTTATGTTTTGGTCGCTCGAGTCCATAGCAGCATCGGTGATTATTCCGTCAGCACCCCAGTTGGCGGTTGAAAGCTACATTCTAATTGATTCGACCACCGGGAAGATTCTTGCTGATCATAATGCCCAGGTGAGATTACCTCCCGCCAGCCTGACGAAAATAATGACCAGCTATGTAATAGCCTCAGAGATCGAGCAGGGTAGGATCAGTCTGAGTGATTTAGTTCCGGTGAGCGTTAATGCCTGGAGGATGGAAGGGTCCAGAATGTTCATACAGGAAGGTACCCAAGTTTCAGTGGAGGATCTGTTACGAGGCATTATTATTCAATCCGGAAATGATGCAAGTGTGGCAATGGCTGAATTTATTGCCGGTAGCGAACAGACATTTGCTGAAATGATGAACCAACTAGCCGAAGGGTTAGGGATGCATAATAGCCAGTTTAGGAACGCAACTGGGTTGCCCGATGAAGCGCACTATACAACAGCAGCTGATCTGGCTATATTGACATCAGCGCTCATTCAGCGCTATCCGGAACACTATAAGACTTATCAGGAAAAGTACTTCACTTATAATGATATCAGGCAGGCTAACCGGAATTCCCTGTTGTTCAGGAGTGAGACGGTTGATGGTGTCAAGACAGGCCATACCAAAGCTGCCGGCTATTGTCTGGTGGCTTCTTCGCAGCAGAAAGGCATGAGATTGATATCAGTTGTGATGGGGGCGTCCTCGGAACGAACCAGGGCCAGTGAAACGCAGAAGTTACTGACCTACGGGTTTCGATTTTATGAAACCGTTTCTTTGTACAAAGCTCAGGACAACTTACGTAAAGTGAGAGTCTGGGGAGGTCTTCACGAATCTATTCAACTGGGTATTGAAGAGGATCTGGCAATCACAATTCCACGCGGGCAGCGCGATCAGCTTACTGCCAGTATTCAGGTAGATCCGATTATCAGGGCACCATTGACGCGGGGTCAGGCGTTAGGGACGCTGACATTAACTTTGGAGGGTGAAATTCTTTCAGAAATGCGCGTATTGGCCCTCAATGATGTTGCCGAAGCAGGGTTTTTTGGTTGGGTTTGGGACGAACTATCATTAATTTTCACGGAATTGATTTCCGGCGATACGTCGGCCTTGTAGTTTTCTATGGATGAGCCGCCAAAAATCGAATTCCCTTGCGACTACCCGATAAAGATTATCGGTGAGGCCACACCCTGTTTTGCAGATCAGGTACTGAATATTGTCAATCGTTATGATACGAATTGCAATTTGGCTAATACCTCACTGCGACCGAGCCGGCATGGTAAGTATGAAGCTTTAACCATCAATTTCTGGGCCCTGAGTGAACAGCAGATAAAATTAATGTTTGTTGATTTGAAGCAGTTGAAAGCGGTGCGAATGGTCCTGTAGATTATGCCAGTGAAAACTCCCTTGATGGAAACTGTAGTGATCCGTGATCTCAATTGCTTGGATTACGCCGATACCCTGATGCGGCAGAAGAATTTTACGCGGCAAAGAACTGAAAGTAGTGTGGATGAGCTCTGGATGTTGGAACACGACCGCGTATTTTCGCTGGGCCAGAATAGTAGGCCGCAGCATATACTGGCACCCGGAGATATCCCGGTAGTTCAGTCTGATCGTGGCGGCCAGGTGACTTATCATGGACCCGGTCAGCTGGTGGTTTATCTTTTATTTGATTTAAAGAGAAAGGGGCTTGGTGTCCGCCAGGTGGTAGATGGTATCGAGTCGGCAGTGATTGACCTGCTAGGCTCTTATGGTTTGCCTGCTGAAGCGAAAAAATCAGCGCCGGGGGTTTATGTTGCAGGCGCGAAAGTCTGCTCTCTGGGGCTCAGAGTAAGCCGCAGTTGTGCTTATCATGGCCTGAGCTTGAATGTTAAAATGGATCTTGAGCCGTATTCACGTATTAACCCCTGTGGTTTCCCAGGATTAGCTATGCAGGATTTATTTGGTTTGGGCTTTGAGATTGCTATGGCAGATTTGAAGCAGGACCTTGCACAACGACTTCTGCAACAGTTTGCTTATCGGCATAAAACACCGGAGGATTGGTACCATGGGTTCTAAAGATAGAAATCGTCTGATTCAGGGTGAAAAACTTCGAGGCGCAGACAAGGTCCGTAGAATACCGGTAAAAGTCGTGCCTTCGACAGTGATCCAGAGAAAACCTGACTGGCTGCGCATCAGGATTAGCGCCGACCCGAAGGTGGCGCGGATCAAGGCCATATTGCGTAAGCGTCAGCTGGCTTCGGTGTGTGAGGAGGCTAGCTGCCCCAACCTTTCTGAGTGTTTCGCTCATGGCACGGCAACTTTCATGATCATGGGGGAAATCTGTACCAGGCGGTGTCCTTTCTGCGACGTCGCGCATGGTAAACCCAATCCGCTTGATCCAGACGAACCGCAGCAGTTGGCAGCGGCAGTACAGGAGTTGAAGCTTAATTACGTGGTGGTGACATCGGTGGATAGAGATGATTTGAAGGATAGCGGTGCAGGCCACTTCGCTGCCTGTATCAGAGCTGTTCGTCAGTCCAATCCGAAAACGCGTCTGGAAGTGTTAGTGCCGGATTTTAGGGGCCGAATGGATATCGCACTAGGTATACTGCAGCAGACACCACCCGACGTGTTTAATCATAATCTCGAAACTGTGCCGCGACTGTACAAGCAGGCCCGGCCGGGGGCCGATTATTCCTGGTCCCTGCAACTCCTGCAACGATATAAGCAGTTACAAACCGAGGTCACCACCAAGTCAGGTTTGATGCTGGGGCTGGGTGAGGAAATTTCTGAGATAGAGGCGGTTATGACCGATTTGCGCGAACATAGTGTCGACATGCTCACGCTGGGCCAATATCTTCAGCCGAGTAAAGACCATCTTCCGGTGTCAAGGTTTGTTCATCCGGATGAATTTTCGAAACTGGGTGAAATGGCCAGAGAATTGGGGTTTTCCAGCGTAGCCAGCGGACCGCTGGTGAGGTCATCGTATCATGCTGACCTGCAGGCAAATGGAGAATTGTTCTAGCTTAATCCGGTCAAACAGGTTTAATTCTAGTCTCCACAGGCAGGGCAGTCTGCTCGCCTGTTAACCCGAAATCGTTGCCACTGCGTGTTCGCAGCATCAAAGATTAGCAGCGATCCAGTCGCTGGCTCGCCAAAGCCGACTAGAATTTTCAACGTTTCCATGGCCTGCATACTGCCTATTATGCCCACCAGTGGGGCTGCCACACCGGTGGTTGCGCAATTCAGGTCCAGTTCGGCTGTATTTTGGTACAGGCAGGCATAACAGGGCGCATTCGCTATGCTCGGATCGTAAACCATGAGTTGGCCTTCCATGCGAATAGCCGCTCCTGAAATAAGTGGCACCTGATGTTGGACACAGGCCTGGTTGATCGTCAAACGAGTGGCGAAGTTATCGGTACAGTCCACGACTGCGTCGACTTCCTTGATTAAAGCACTGATTTCTAAATCCGAAAGTTTCTCGGCATAGACTTGAACAGAAGTTCCAGGGTTAAGTGCGGCTAATTTGCCCTGGGCCGATGAAACTTTAGTGGTACCCAGGTGATCGGTATCGTGAATAATCTGTCTTTGCAGGTTGCTTAAGTCCACAGAGTCGAAATCAATCAAGGAAAGCTTGCCGATACCCGAGCTTGCCAGGTACAGCGCAACCGGGCTACCCAGGCCACCAATACCGATTATAGCGACATGAGCAGCTAACAGTTTTTCCTGGCCGGACACATCTATTTCAGGAAGCAGAATGTGTCGGCTGTACCGCAATAATTCATCGTCTATCAACGTTTTATTCCCTGTATCCGATCATTGCTCGGGGCTGGTCATTGAGATCATTAAACTTCTCTGTTACAAAGCCAACTGCCTTCATAAGGTTTTCGACTTCAGGCTGCTGGCTGTAGCCGTGTTCTAAGAGCAGGCTACCACCGGCTGATAGCACCCGGACCGACTGCTCTATGATTGTCGCGAGGTCGCGCAAGCCATTACCTGCAGACACTAGCGCATTTCTCGGTTCATATCGAAGCTGGGTTAGATGGGGATCTGTACTGGCAATGTACGGTGGGTTTGCCACAATTAAGTCGATACAGGCATGGCCAATACAATCAAGCCAGTTTCCCTGGAGGAAATCGATAGGGGAATTAATCAGGGTATTCTGTTTTGCCATGTTAAGCGTTGCCGCACTGATGTCAGTTGCGAGTACCTGCCAGTTGCTGCGTTCCTGTTTAATAGTCACCGCAAGAGCGCCGGAGCCCGTACCAAGATCTATTACTTTCCTAGAGCTAGGGTCGAATCGATTGAGGATGATTTCAACTAGCAACTCTGTATCCGGGCGCGGGATAAGGGTATGCCTGTCGACCATGAAAGATCTTCCCCAGAATTCCTGAAAACCCTGAATATACGCTATGGGCTCGCCTTCCTGCCTTCTTTTCAAAAGGCTGCAGAGTTGTCTGTATTGCCGTGTTGTTAGTATCTGGTCGCTTCGAGCAATCAACTGGGCACGATTCTGCCCGAGGCACAGGCAAAGCAATAGTTCGCAGTCAATCCTTGGTGAGTCCGAAGCAGGCAATAGTTCCCTGCTTGAATTAATTAGTGTCTGTATGGATTCAGACATCAGCCTCGTTATCCAGTCCCAGGGAATTCAGCTGATCTGCTTGATATTCCTGCAGCAATTGATCAACAATGGGGCTTAATTCGCCTGCCATGATTTGCGTGAGTCGATGTAGCGTTAGGTTGATACGATGATCTGTGACTCTGCCATCGGGGAAATTATAAGTTCTGATCTTCTCAGAACGATCGCCGCTGCCGACCTGAATTTTTCTTCTTTCGGCTTGCTCCTGGAATTGCTCTGATTGAGCTTTATCTAGCAGCCTTGACTGCAGCAGGCTCATGGCTCTGGCTTTATTCTTGTGTTGTGATCTTTCATCCTGGCATTCGACCACCAGTCCGCTGGGTATATGAGTCAGTCGTACGGCAGAATCTGTCTTATTAACGTGCTGGCCGCCAGCACCACTGGCCCGGTAAGTATCGATTCGAAGGTCGCTCTTTTCAATCTCTATGGCATCTATATCGTTGATTTCAGGAAGCACGGCGACGGTACACGCAGACGTATGAATTCTACCCTGGGATTCGGTCTGCGGTACACGTTGTACGCGATGAGCACCAGATTCAAACTTCAGGTTGCCGTATACCTGCTTGCCTTCAATTCTGGCGATGACTTCTTTATAGCCACCATGTTCTCCTTCCCGTTCATTGAGGATTTCAACCTGCCAGTTCATGCTCTCGGCGTAACGTAGGTACATCTTGAGTAGGTCACCGGCAAAAATAGCAGCCTCGTCGCCGCCTGTTCCCGCCCTGATTTCAAGGAAAATATTATTACCGTCGTTGGGGTCTTTGGGTAGAAGTCGGATCTGCAGTTGCTGGCCAAGATCATTGAGGGTCGGTTCCAGTTCAGCTAATTCTTCCTGAGCCATCTGACGGATATCGGGATCTTCATCTGCTAGCATGAGCTGCGCTTCAGTGATCAATTTTTCCGTTTTCTGGTAGTCCTGGTAGTTTTGCACGACGGGTTCAATTTCAGAGTATTCTTTTGAGTAAGCCCTGAAACGATCCTGGTTTGCTATGGTTTCAGAATCACTCAATAGAGCCGATAATTCTTCGAAGCGTTCGACCACTTGATTTAATTTGGTTTTCAGTGATGCTTTCATTACTCATCCCTGCCGGCTAGGTTGAACAGTTTGCTGATGGCTGAGATCAATTCCATTTCACCTTCAGCAGCGGCCTTTTTAATCTCCAGGCTGGGTCCGTGGGTCAGTTTCTGAGTAAACTGATTTGCGAATTGAGTCAGTACCTGGTGTGCAGAGTCCCCTTGTTGCAGGCGCGAAATTGCCTTTTCCAGTTCCTTGTTTTTCAGAGAGTCGATCTGTTGGCGGAACGAAACCAGGGTATCCACAGCATCCCGGCTGCGTAATTCAGCTAGAAATTGAGTCAATGAAGTTTGTACTACCTTTTCTGCTTCCTCAGCGGCAGCCAGTCTATGGGCTAGGTTTTCCTCGATCATCTCCTGCAGATCGTCAAGGCTGTACAGGTAAGCGTCCCTAAGGTTAGCCACGGTGGCTTCGATGTCTCGTGGGACGGCCAGGTCGACCATGAATATGGGCTTGTGCTTGCGTTGGATCAGCGCTTGTTCAATGGAATCTTTGGTTATAATGGGCTGGCTGCTGGCGGTAGCAGTAATGATGATATCTGTATTGATGATCTGTTCAGGGATCATGTTCAATTCAATGATCTGTGCCTTGACTTGATCCGCCAGTGGCCTTGCATGATCCAGAGTCCGGTTGGCAATGGTTATTTGCTTGACCCCTGCCTCGGTCAGGTGTTTTGCAGATAATTCGATCATTTCATTGACACCCACAAGTAAGGCGCTGCAACTGGATATATCGGTAAACAGGCGTTTGGCTAGATTGATGGCGGTTGATGGAGCAGAAATGACATGGCGGCCCACGCTGGTTTCCGTTCGTACTCGTTTTGCAGTACGGAAAGTCGCCTGAGCCACCTGCTGCAGGTTTGCGCCCAGGGTAGAGGCCGCCTGTGAATTGGCAAAGGCAGTTTTGACCTGTCCGAAAATCTGGGGCTCACCGAGCACCATGGAATCCAGTCCCGAGGCGACTCGCATCAGGTGTTGCACTACCTGTTCATTGACGAAGTGATAATCGCTGCCTTCCAGTTCATGGAATTCCAGTCCGTGGTACTGCGCTAACCAGTCTCTGATTTTACCTGGCGCAAGCGATGATCCTGAGGCAATGATTTCGGTTCTATTGCAGGTAGACAGGATAACCACTTCGTCCAGGCTCAGTTCTGCCTTCAAATTGGCGAGTGCTAATTTGAGTTGCTCTGGCCCGAAGGCGATCTTCTCCCTTAATGCGATTGGCGCGCTCTGATGATTGATGCCCAGTAAGGTCAGATTCATGAGTTGGTTCAGCATCACCCACCGAGGTTGGGTGACTTTCGGCCCTCGTAAAATTAGAATAGTTACAAATTTGCTGAGGTCTTGACCTCGATTTAGCGTATTGTACGTTGGTTCACAAGGAATTACAGGTAATCCTGTACAGGCATTTTAAGATCATGAAAGTTAAGTTACGTTGCCCATACGCAAGTTTATTGCTTGCCACCATTATTTTAAATGGTTTGTCGAGTTGTACGTCTAACTCTACTGTTCAGTTGCACAGCGATTCGATTGAAGTGCCAGAATTGGCGAGTGAATCTGATGGCAAGCCGACCTCTGAGGATGCCCAGATCGAGTATCCAGTACGCGCCTTCACCCAACAGGGTCTGTACGAACTGCTGGTTGCCGAAGTCGCAGGCTATCGTGGTCAATATAAGATCGCTTTGAGTAAATATCTGGAACAAGCCAAAGCAACTCAAGATGCAGGCGTGGCCGCCAGAACCACGCGATTGGCTAATTATCTCAAGGATCAGCGAAGTATTTTTCTAGCTTCGAGAATCTGGGTTCAAGCTGATCCGGATAGTCTTGAAGCCCGGCGTTATTTTGTCGATCAGTTAATCCGTCAGCGTGATTATATCCAGGCCATGTCGCAGATGAAGGAGGTTAAACGATTAGGCGGAGATGCACATTTTGATATTTTTGCTTATCGAGTCGCCAGTATGGACGTTGAAGGTAGGCACAATCTGCTGCTCAGTGTTGTAGAAATGCTGGATAGCTTCCCCGCTGACAAGGATCTTCGGTTTACCCAGGCAGCGCTACTGGAACAGACCGGCGAGCCCGAAAAAGCCCTGGAAATTGTGGACTTGTTGCTGGCCGAGGGAGTCCAGGTCAATTTCATTATCTTGAAGGTCAATCTGTTGCGCGTGTTGGGCCAAGGCGCTGATCTAATGGATTTTCTAGATGCCCAGATTGAAATGGGTACGGATTCGAGAAGGGTCAGGGCAATGTACGCAAGGCAACTGTTTGACTCAGATCGACGTCAGGAAGCCAAACTGCAATACCAATTGCTGCTCGGTGATGATCCTGATGATGATGAGGTTCTGTTCGCGCTGGCGCTGATAGCCATGCACGAGGATGATGCTCAGAATGCTCGGAAATACCTGAATAGAATGATTCGACTTAACCTGCGTCGAGATGATGCCTACTATTATCTGGGATCTCTGGCTGAAAAGGCTGGCGATGATATGCTGGCTATTCGAGAGTACGGGAAAGTTAATAAGGGTTATAACTTTATTTCAGCACAGGCTCGAATTGCCAGTTTGATCTCAGGTCAGGTTGGTTTGTCTGAAGCCAGAAATTTTCTGGGCCAAAGCAGGGTTGCCAACCCTGATGCCCAGAGGCCGCTGGTGTTGTTAGAAGCCCAGTTGCTGTCCGAAGCCAGCGCGGAAGATGAATTATTTGGCTTTCTTGACAGCCAGCTAGCGCTGGACCCTGATAATTTGGGCCTGCTCTATTTTAGAGCAATGAGCGGACAGAAATTTGGCAGCCTGGATATCCTGGAAAGAGACCTGCAGAGAGTTATTCAGTTGGACCCGGGCAATGCAGATGCTTTGAATGCGCTGGGTTATACGCTTGCAGACCAGACTGATCGTCACGAAGAAGCGTACTCCTTGATTACCAGAGCACTGATAATCAAACCTGAAGAAGCTGCATTTCTTGATTCCATGGGTTGGGTATTGTATCGGCTGGAGCGGTTGTCAGAAGCGATAGATTATCTGCAGCGTGCTTACCAGTTATTTCCTAATGATGAAGTTGCTGCTCATTTAGGAGAAGTATTGTGGAAGGATGGGCAGCGTTCCAGAGCTAAAAAGGTATGGAAGAAGGCCCTTGAATTAGCACCTGAAAGTCCTTTCCTGGTCGATATACTTAAAAGAATCTCCGGGAAATAACTGTGAGGCAGTCCGCGCTTTTATTGCTGCTCTGCCTGATGGTTCTCGGCTGCCAGTCGATTGTTACAGTCGAGCATCAGTTGTCTGATGAAGCAGGCCTGTTTGAGAGAATTAAGGGCAAGATCTCAATCTCCGGCCAACCTTCTTCGCTTTCTTTTGATTGGTATCATACAGATGACAGTCATCGCCTTCGGTTTTCTTCTTTCGGGTTGGTGGTTGCAGAGGTTGCCGCTAAAGGAAGTGATATCACTATCCAGACGGGTGATGGTCAAACATGGAATCAGGCGTCGGCGCAGTTATGGATGGAGGCGAACCTGGGAATTGCGCTGCCTTTGCAGTCGGTTGCATTCTGGCTGAGTGGCCGTCCAGACCCAGGGCATCCAAGTATTACTCAGGTAAATTCATTTAGTCAGTTGGGCTGGCAGGTGAAGGTCAATCGTCTCCACAGGCTCGGCTATCCTCAGAAACTGACCTTGGAAAAGTCCGGTATCAAGGCAAAGATAGCGGTGAGTTCATGGCAATAGGAGATCAGTATTTTTTTCCAGCGCCCGCTAAGCTGAATCTATTTCTTCATGTTCTGGGTCAGCTTGAGAATGGTTATCATGCGCTTCAATCGGTGTTTCAGTTGATCGCTCTACAGGACCGTATCGGCTTGGAAGTCGATTTCAGCTCCTCAGAGATCCACTTGGAAGAACCTCAGGAGTTAGCCTGTGGGACAGACAATCTAGCTTATCGTGCAGCACGCATGTTACAGGAGGCGACAGGATGTACAAACGGCGCCCGCATTCAACTGCACAAGAATATCCCTGTTGGTGCGGGATTAGGCGGCGGTAGTAGTGATGCTGCAACTGTGCTGGTCGGCTTAAACGAGTTGTGGCAATTGAAGTGTTCCGAGCAGGAACTGCTGCGTTTAGGTGGGCGGCTCGGTTCTGATGTTCCTTTTTTTATTCATGGAAAGAATGCCTGGGTGACAGGTACCGGTGATGAGCTCACGGATATGGAAGTGCCTGAAACATGGTTTCTGGTAGTATATCCTGGCGTTCAGGTGTCGACTGGGCAAATATTTCAGCATTCGGATTTGACACGGGGTACTCCTGCAAGGACAATAGCGCGTTTTTCAGAAGATGGTGGAAACACCGATTCATGGAGTAATGATCTGGAAAGCGTCGTATTCAGGCTTTTTCCCGAAGTACAAAGTGCAAAGAACTGGTTAAGCCAGTGGGGCACTGTTAAAATGTCCGGCTCAGGTAGTAGCGTATTTTTAGATGTTGGTTCAGAGGAAAACGGTCAGGCGGTCTTGCTGCAGATTCCGAAAAAATGGACCGGGTATTTGATACCGTCGTTGAACTCCAGTAGTTTGCATACACAATTGCAGCGCTACCAGAGCGAAACCTGAACAAGTGAGATTTATTTAAGGGATTGGGGTGTCGCCAAGTTGGTAAGGCACAAGGTTTTGATCCTTGCATGCGGGGGTTCGAGTCCCTCCACCCCAGCCACTCTTATAATCCTAAATTGGGGATACGCGCGTGGCCGAGCTCAAGATATTCACTGGAAATGCCCATGTTGCCTTGGCAAATAGGGTAGCGGACCGATTACGGCTTGATCTAGGCGATGCTGAGGTCGGTCGTTTCAGTGATGGTGAGGTCAGCGTTGAAATTATCGAAAACGTTCGTGGCAAGGATGTTTTTATCGTGCAGCCTACCTGCGCACCGACCAACGATAACCTGATGGAACTGATCGTGATGGTCGATTGCATGCACAGGGCATCCGCGGCTCGTATTACTGCTGTGATACCGTATTTTGGTTATGCCAGGCAGGACCGCCGGGTCAGGTCAGCGCGTGTACCAATCACTGCAAAGGTTGTTGCTGACATGCTGACCAGCGCGGGAATCGATAGGGTACTGACAATAGATCTGCACGCCGACCAGATCCAGGGGTTTTTTAACGTGCCGGTTGATAATATTTATGCCACCCCTGTTTTGCTTCTGGATATCGAAAAGCAGGTAGAGACGGGCCTTTATACGGATGTGATGATTGTGTCACCTGATGTGGGTGGGGTAGTCAGAGCGAGGGCGATGGCCAAATTGTTGAATGACGCAGATCTGGCCATTATCGACAAACGAAGACCGGAGGCTAATCAGTCGGAGGTGATGCATATCATTGGTGATGTGGCCGGACGAACCTGTGTTCTGGTTGACGATATGGTAGATACTGCAGGCACACTCTGTGCAGCGGCAGATGCCTTGAAAAGAGAGGGCGCTACCAAGGTCATTGCCTATTGCACCCATCCAGTACTATCGGGACGGGCATTAGAAAACTTAGGCGGTTCATCCCTGGATGAATTGGTTGTGACCGATACTATCCCCTTGTCTGATGAAGCCTGTGCAGTACCGGGGATCAGACAATTGAGTGTTGCCGATGAGCTGGCAGAATCTATTCGCCGGATCAGTAACGAAGAATCATTGAGTGCATTGTTTGCCAAACGCATCCAACCAGCACTTTTTTAACGCCCTGACAGGGCATCACAATAGCAGGACGTGGTCGCAGCGTTCTGCCAATTTAAGGAGCTAAAAATGGCTGCTGACTTCGAGTTAAGTGCCGAGCTGAGAACTGACATGGGGAAAGGTGCGAGCCGCCGCCTGCGTCGCAAGGCCGATCAGATACCTGCTGTTATATACGGAGCAGGACGGGAACCACAATCGCTGACCATGGCGCACAAAGACCTTGCCATGGCCTGTGAAAACGAAGCGTTTTACTCGCATGTATTAACGTTGACTATTGACGGTGAGAAACAGTCTGCAATTATTAAGGACTTACAGCGTCACCCTGCAAAACCAAGAATAATGCATGCGGATTTTCTGAGAGTTCAGATGGATCACCTGATCTCAGTTGAAGTTCCACTGCATTTCTTAAATGAGGAATTATGTGTTGGCGTGAAGCTCGGTGGCGGGCAGATCTCGCATAACATGTCACAGGTGGAAATCAGCTGTCTGCCAGGGGCACTTCCGGAATTCATCGAAGTGGATTTGACTGATCTAGAGCTAGGCCAGGCAGTGCATATGAGTGAAATCAGTCTGCCTGAAGGTGTCACCATCCCTGCACTGACTCACGGCGCTGATTATGATCAGGTTGTTGCCTCAGTTCACCTTAACAAACGCGCTGAATTAGAACTGGAAGAAGATGAAGAAGAAGCCAGTGAAGGTGACGAGACTGAAACCGGGTCCGAAGACGAAAGCGAAGAATAAGCCTGCATTGGTCGAGTAATTATCTATGAGCCTGTCGCTCATCGTAGGCCTTGGTAACCCTGGTGCTCAATACACGGGCACCCGTCACAATGCGGGTGCTTGGTTTGCCGAAATGCTTGCCAGGGAAGTCGGTGCTACTTTTAAAGAGGAAAAGAAATTTTTTGGCCGGCTCGCTGTCGCGAATTTTGGTGGCGTCGAATTTCGCCTGTTGATTCCGAGTACCTTTATGAATGAAAGTGGCCGGGCCGTAGGTGCACTGTGTCATTTTTTTAAAATCCCGGCGGCGGCCATTGTGGTCGCCCATGATGAGTTGGACCTTCCCCCGGGGACGGTGCGATTAAAGCAGGGCGGCGGATTAGCCGGACACAATGGTTTAAAGGATATTTCCCGCCATCTTGGCGGTGACCAATCATTCCGGCGGTTGCGTATTGGTATTGGCCGCCCCGAACATAAAGCTGATGTGACACCTCATGTGCTCAGTAAACCAGCGCCCGCTGAGAGAGCGGCAGTTGATGTGGCTTTTGCAGAGGTTTTGGCAATAATGCCCGCATTGCTGGCTGATCGCTGGGAAGACGCATTGAAAAGCCTGCATACCCCAAAGGCAGTAAAAGAAAATCTGGCTGATGATAATACTTCGGAGTAAACATGGGATTTAAGTGTGGAATTGTTGGACTTCCGAATGTGGGTAAGTCGACCTTGTTTAACGCGCTGACCAAGGCGGGAATAGCAGCGGAAAATTTCCCTTTTTGCACCATTGAACCCAACTCCGGTATCGTACCCATGCCTGACCCGCGCCTGGACGCACTGGCTGATATTGTCAGCCCCCAGCGGGTCGTTCCAACCACCATGGAATTTGTTGATATCGCGGGGCTGGTTGAAGGCGCTTCAAAAGGGGAAGGGTTGGGCAATCAGTTTCTTGCCAATATCAGGGAAACCGATGCCATTGGTCATGTGGTTCGTTGTTTTGAAGATGATAATGTGGTCCATGTTGAAAATACGATTGATCCCGCCCGAGATATTGAAATCATTAACACTGAATTGCAGTTGGCTGATCTGGAGACGGTTAGCAAAGCCATCAGTCGAGTTGAGCGCATTGCCAAAAGCGGTAACAAAGAAGCCTTGGTAGAATTAGAGGTGTTTGAGGCCATGCAAGCGCATATTGATCAGGGCCAGCCAGCTCGGACGCTGAAATTGACCGAGGATCAACAAGCGCTCGTAGCAACACTGCACCTGTTAACGATGAAGAAGGTGCTTTACATTGCCAATGTGGATGACTCCGATATTGATGAGCGTGGGTTACTAGCGGTCGTACAAACCATTGCGGATGCTGAAGGTGCGGAAGTGGTAACTATCTGCAATAAACTGGAAGCTGAAATAGCCGAACTGGAAGATGATGAGAGGCTTGAGTTCTTAAATGAGTTGGGTTTGAACGAACCTGGCCTTGATAGAGTCATTAGAGCGGGGTATCGGCTGTTAGGGCTGCAGACTTATTTTACCGCAGGCGTGAAGGAAGTCAGGGCCTGGACGGTAAAACAGCAGGCATCTGCGCCTAAGGCCGCTGCCGTGATTCACACTGACTTTGAAAGGGGCTTCATTCGCGCAGAAGTGATCAGCTATGACGATTATATCAGTGGCCAGGGTGAAGCCGGGGCCAAGCAGGCTGGCAAATGGCGACTGGAAGGCAAGGATTACCTGGTCCAGGATGGCGATGTCATTCATTTCCGTTTTAACGTGTAGGTCCTGCAGGATTCCCAGCCGCGAGAGATAAACAGCTGGGAATGTTAGTCGCCCCATTCTTATTTGGTGTTAACCCCCAGCCATGGCATGATCGAAGCCAAAATAGCCGGGAGCGCGCCATTGAAATACCTTGCATGGATATCGTTAGTCCTGTCCTTTTGCTTTACAGGCCAGCCTTTGGCAGAGAGCAGGGTTGCCGGGTTTCAAACTGATTCACTCCACAACCAGTCTCAGCAGGCGGACATCGCCTTTTATGGCGAGCACATTATTCCCATCAGTGGTTCAACGCGCCCGGTCAATTTTGTTGCGGTGAAAGGCGATAAAATCATTTATGTGGGTGATTACAAGGATTGGCAGGGCAGCGTTGGCGAAACCATAGAACTGGGTGATCGTGCCTTGTTACCGGGTTTTATCGATGCCCATGGTCACATCTCGTTTCACTCCAGCATTGCTGGTATGGCCAATGTGGCATCGCCGCCGGTCGGCCCTGCGGAAAACATAGCGGACCTGATCCAGGTGCTGCGGAACTTTATTCAAAAGAGTAAACCAGCACCGGAGCAATGGGTTGTGGGCCTGGGTTACGATGATTCACTGCTCGCTGAGGGGCGACATCCATCCATAATTGATCTCGACCAGGTTTCCCTGACACTGCCCATTTTGTTAATGCATGTGTCCGGGCATCTTGCAGCAGTTAATTCCCGGGCACTGGAAATTGCCGGCATTAATGAGACTTCAGTAAATCCGCCAGGGGGTGTTATAAGGCGTTTCACCGGCAGTCAAAAACCCAATGGCGTGCTGGAAGAATCGGCAACCTCTGCTGTGCATCGGTTTCAGGCACCGAGTGCGGACCCGTTCGGGGATTTGCAGCGTGGCATCCTGGATTTCGCCAGCAATGGTATTACCACGGCCCAGGAAGGCGGTGCTTCTGCTGCCGCCATCAAGATGCTTAGAGCTGCAAGCCAAGACAGTTCTTTTCCCATTGATGTGGTGGCCTATCGTCGAGTGCAGGAAAAAGAGCTCGCAGACCCTGACCTGCACAGCATCCATAGCCAGGAATATAGTAACGGTTTTCGCGTTGGCGGCATTAAGCTTCTCCTGGATGGCTCACCCCAGGGAAAAACCGCGTTTCTGACTGAACCCTATGCGGTTCCACCGGAGGGTAAAGGGGCGGACTATCGAGGTTACCCGTGGATGCCGGCAGTTTCTGTTGATGCGCTTTTTGCAAAATTTATAGCCTCCGCCACGCCGATACTGGCCCATGCAAATGGAGATGCTGCGGCTGACTTGTTTCTAAATGCCCTTGCCCGCAGTCTGCCAGCCAGTAAATCGTTGGATCATCGAACCGTCATGATTCATGCCCAGACAGTGCGAGAAGACCAGTTGGATCGCATTGCCAAGATGCAGGTCATTCCCTCGTATTTTTCGGCGCATACTTTTTATTGGGGAGATTGGCATAGAGATTCGGTTTTGGGCCTCAAGCGGGGCAGTAGGATCAGTCCTACTGCCAGCAGCCTGAACAAGAATATTCTGTTTACGGTCCATAATGATGCGCCAGTAGTGCCGCCCGACATGTTGAGATTGGTATGGGCAACGGTAAACCGCCTGACCCGCAGTGGTCAGACGCTGGGTAGTTCGCAGAAGATATCAGTGCATGAGGCCTTAAAGGCGGTCACCATCAATGCCGCTTACCAGTATTTTGAGGAAGACAGTAAGGGCAGTATAGAGCCTGGCAAACAGGCAGACCTGGTGGTTCTGTCACAGAACCCGCTAACCGTACCGCCTCTTGAATTACTGAATATAGAAGTCGTAAGAACCATTGCCAGAGGGAAAACGGTGTATCTTGCCAAGGGAAGCTGAGTTTAACCGGCGGCGGTGTTCAATGGTTAACGATAAAATGTACCCCTTGATGATTTCCGATCTAATGGGTTCGTTGATACAGTAAGTCGTTCGTTACAGGGTACTTAAGTGGGTTCGAGTATCGTTCACAGGATTAAGAGTTTAGGCAGCGTAGAAGAGGACATCCCATGCTGGAATTTTTGGAAACGAACATGAGCCTGCTGGCAACGGGTTTGAAATCGATCGTGTTTTTTGAGGCCAGCATATTCAGTTATGAGATACCGCTGATTGTTCTCTGGCTGGTGCTGGGTGCGCTTTTCTTTACGGTCTACCTGAATTTTATCAATATCCGGGGGTTCACTCATGCGGTCGGACTCATCAGCGGTAAAATTACTGGTAAGGCGGGTGCCGCTGGCGAAATATCTCATTTCCAGGCGCTGACAACGGCGGTATCCGGGACGGTAGGTATTGGTAACATCGCCGGTGTTGCCATCGCGATTTCCCTGGGTGGTGCCGGGGCAGCATTCTGGCTGGCGGTCGCTGGCTTTCTGGGTATGTCGACCAAATTCTGTGAGTGTACGTTGAGCACACTGTATCGTACAAAGCATGCAGACGGCAGTATTGCCGGTGGCCCCATGTTCTATTTAAAGGAAGGTCTGGCGGGTCTAGGTCGGCCCAGGCTGGGCAGAGTGATGGCCGGGTTTTACGCAGGTTGTATGGTGGTTGGCTGCTTCGGTATTGGCAATATGTTCCAGTCGAATCAGGCCGCAGTTATCCTGACAGCTCAGCTTGGCGATCTGAATTTTGAGTATTCCAATATGGTCATCGGGTTGTTGCTCGCGTTTGCAACCGGCCTGGTTATCATTGGCGGTCTGAAAAGTATCGCAGCAGTGACGTCACGCCTGGTACCAGTAATGCTGCTGGTTTATCTGATTATGGTGGCTGCTGTGCTGGGGCTTAATTTTGATCGCCTGGATGATGCGCTGCTAATGATTGTCTCAGAGGCTTTTACGGCGTCGGGCATTAATGGTGGCATTATCGGCGCTCTCATTATTGGTTTTCAGCGAGCTGTATTTTCCAACGAAGCCGGGCTTGGTTCAGCCGCTATTGCCCACGCTGCCGCCAAGACCGATCAACCTGTGAGCCAGGGTATGGTGGCTTTGCTGGAACCCTTTATTGATTCAGTTGTGGTCTGTAGCTTGACCTCATTGGTTATAGTTATTCTGGTGATTCTTCCCGGGGAGGCGACCAGTGGCCTAAGTGGGATCGAAATGTCATCAAGGGCTTTCGATGCGGCGATACCGGGATCATCAGCTTTGCTCAGCATCATTGCGACCCTGTTTGCCTTTTCAACGATGCTGGCCTGGTCCTACTATGGTTTAATCGCACTGGAGTATCTGCTTGGCCGATCAGAGGTTTCAGGTCTGGTTTTCAAGCTGATCTTTTTAGTTTTTATCGTAATAGGCAGTACTGTAGACCTGAAGTCAGTGATTGAGATATCCGATGCGCTGGTCTTCCTGATTTCAATTCCTAATCTGGTTGGTTTGTATTTCCTGGCGCCACAGATAAAAAGAGAACTTCAGGCCTATCAGGCCAATAACCCGTCATGAAAAGCAGGCGTAGCCTGAATGCTCGCAGGATAGCTGTATGGGTGTGATTGTTTGACTGCTGTAGGTGATCAGTGACTGGGAAATATTCGGGTTTTTACGGCGGCCCGACCAGTTACCTTGACATGACCTTAATGACGAAGCAAAATTCGCAGCTTCTCATGGTATGGCTACGTAGCTCAGCTGGTTAGAGCACAGCATTCATAATGCTGGGGTCGGTGGTTCAAGTCCACCCGTAGCTACCAACTCGGTTTCTTCGCAAAGCGAAGAAAGTCGAGGCCGACAGCGTTTTCACCGCAGGTGAAAATCGCGAGAGGCTACTCCCTGAATTTCAGTTGTGTCCAAACCGTGCCCAAACTCGCACCCGAAGTTCACACCTTCTTAAGCAGTTCACCCGGCTCAATCTCAAAGTAATCACACAAGGCACTGATCGTTTCCGTGTTTGTGTTGCAACCCGGAACGTTTGAAATCCTGGTCAATGTTGGCCCGGATATTCTTATCTCCTCGCTGACCTCATTCAAAGTAATACGACGTCCATCCCGAAAGGACTTCTCATCTAATGCCTGCTTGAAAAGGATGCGGATCACCGTTTTCTGTTTCCTTAAAGAAAGCTATTGCCTAGCGAGGGAGTAATTATAGTGTGCTCACAGAATTATGTTGAAAAAGCTGAATGGAATGAAGTGTGTCAGAGGGAGCATTTCAGTACAATTCAACTACATGAATATCACCATCGAACCTAACGCTGCCCATCGCGCCGTGCTAATCAAGTCAGCTAGCTACGCCTCGCTCGTACTCGCGCTCTTACTGGTGGTTTTGAAAGGATGGGGCTGGCAGGAGACCCAGTCGGTATCGGTGCTCAGTTCTCTGGCAGACTCTATTCTCGATGTGTTAGCCTCCTCCGTTACTTTCTTTGCCGTGCGCTACTCACTAGCGCCCGCTGATAATGAACATCGGTTCGGGCATGGCAAGTCAGAAGGCTTGGCCGCGCTGGTGCAGGCGCTGATAATCGCAGGATCCGGGAGCTACGTGTGCTACGAGGCAATACGCAGAATTGCTGAACCGCAGGAAATTGTGGCACCCGAGATTGGGCTTGGTGTAATTGCATTTGCGACGGTTGCTACACTTTTGCTGGTGATTTTTCAGCACTACGTCGCTCGACGCACTGGATCGGTTGCAATCAGCGCTGACGCAGCACACTATCAATCGGACCTCTTCATCAATGTCGTGGTGGCGCTTTCTATAGTGCTCACAAGCTGGACCGGTGAACTGCTAATTGATCCCTTTGTGGGTCTGCTGATCGCGATATTTGTTCTCTATAGCGCCTCATATATTGCCCGTCGATCGCTGAAAATACTGCTCGATCACGAAATACCAGAGCAGGATCGCGATGAAATAGCAGCACTGGCATGCTCACACGCTGACGTGAGGGGTCTGCATGACATGAGAACACGCTTTGGTGGCAGTCACTACATCGTCCAGTTTCACTTAGAAATGCAGCCAGACATCACCCTCTTGCGTGCACATCACATTATGGATGAAGTCGAAACTGCCATTCTCGAGTCATTCCCGGACTGCGAGATCATCATTCATGCGGACCCCCTAGGCCTTCCCGAGCAGCGCGACAACTTCAGCACATGAAAAAAATAGCTGGAATGGCTTAAGAAAAGCAGCCGGGTTATAGCACTTTCGCTTCCACGACCTCAGACACTCCTTTGCCAGCAAATTGGTAATGAAGGGTGTTGACCTGTATGTGTTGAAAGAGTTGCTGGGACACTCCAGCATCTAGGCTACTTCCTTACTTCCTTACTTCCTTACTTCCTTACTTCCTTACTTAGACGAGCGACCGCGTACCTCTCGTGAATTGCTTGAACTCGTGAATAACGACAAAAAGTATTCCCGCAAGGTCTCAAGAAGTCAGATCAGTAATGAACTCAATACCTTAGTGCATCGGGGAATCGTCAACTCACCTTTAAAAAAGAGGCGGCGAATATGATTTGGTGAGGTTATGAATTCATGAGTTCACGTTTGTGGCCCTCACTGGCAGGAATTGACATTTATGTTGGCTATACGCTTGACAGACGACGCGATACTGAACATGAAACGATTATTTGGGCGACTTAGTAAAATCGTCACGCCGGGGCGCCTCCATCCGCCATATAAACAGAGCCCGTTACAGAGTCGCTATCATCTGGCGCCAGAAAAAGCATGACCTTCGCGATGTCGTGAGGTTCCGCATACGGTCCAGAGGTATGTTTGCCCGCATGCCTTCTCTGGCCATTTCAGCATCACCTGGGGCAAAACCTTCTTCCAGGCTGCGCATCACTCTGATTTCAACGGCCGTGGGTATAGCAAGAATTAACCACGTTTTCTTGCCAGTTTCCAAATATCTTTTACTGCGGATCACTTCCAGCAACGTCACATTCCAGAAAGATATGGGTATCAGTGACGACCCGGACATCTGATTTGGCCTTGAAGTTCTGGATTTAACAAAAGCGCTATTTTTTGCGTAAAATGTTGCAGATGGATTCTTAGTCTTCAGCAAACACAGTATTTTTGAGTTTGAATCCAAGTATATTTCCGAGCATTGCGACAGCAAACCAGACCCAGCCATGCAAGCTACCTGAAGCAATACCGCTGAAGTAGGCGCCAATATTACAACCAGAGGCGAGCCTGGCTCCATAGCCCAATAATAATCCACCCAGAATCAGGCGGCCTATGAGTAGGCCAGAAGCCTTATAGCTAACCGACATTTTGCCGCTCACGCTTGCTGCCCACCAGATTCCGATAACCAAGCCAAAATTCATCACTGAAGTACTGTGCTTGAGTACTGGCGCGCTTAAAGCTTTAGCCCAGGATGCACTTTGCCAATATTCATAACTTGAGAGATCTCCTCCAAAAAAGCTAAATATCTTAGCTCCCCACAACGCAAAACCCGAGGTCACTCCCCATGGTTTTCCCTTTACCAGGAGTGTCGTTAAATTGAGTATAGCTAGAAGTAACACGCCCACTATCAATGGCCAGTGGTTTGTTAAAAAACCTTGTTTCTTTTCGCTGTTGCTTTCACTCAGGGGTTCGATTTTGTTATGAACTTTCTTTTCGAGCACGAGGAAGCCGATCCACAAGACGCCCGCGATACTGAGATTTATGATCAGAGCGGATGTTAGCCCCCAGTCATCGATCATTGAAAATTTACCAAGTGATGGGAACTCATTCCACCAAGGTACATGGAAAGTTCCGATGAGTGAACCTACGACAAAACCCAATAGAGTAATACCCATGCGCAGGCTGCCAGAACCCAGATGGACAAGTGTGCCGGAGGCACAACCGCCACCAAGCTGCATGCCTATGCCAAAAATAAATGCGCCTGCCGCCATTGCGGTGCTGATTGGGGTTAGTTTTCCTGAAAGTTGGGTACCCATAAATTCACCTTGAGAAAACATGGGTAACATCAAAATACTGGCAGCGCTGAGCATCAGCATTTGAGCTCTTAAATTTCGGGTTTTGTAGTTGTCTATAATGTGGCTAAAACCCGCTGTAAAACCGAAACTGGCTTGATATAGAACTAATCCTATTACGCTACCGATGATGTACAGGTTTCCCTGTTTAGTACCAACTAACATGAACATTGCCAAAATGCTTAGTCCATATCCAATAGTAAACAATGCATTGCCGGGATTGTTTTTGATTAATGTGATGGGGGAAGTATTTGCGTGCATAAATTTTTATTCTTATTGTGGTGGAATAAGGATCGCTCAAATCAAATCCTATCGTACCCCAATTTATGGCATCTAGAAATTGACCTTAAGATCTCACGCACTGCCCCATAAGCGCTAAATTCCTATTAGAGTATTTCTCTCCCGATACTAACTGCTGGACATAGTCGTGCTATTAAGGCTTTCAGAAAAAAGGTGGCAGTCAAGTCGAGCATATTTTGTCAAATGCTACAGATCTTTTCTCCTGGTCTTGCTTCACATCAGTAACGTCATCCTGCATTAACCTTTAGGCATCCCCAGTGATTTTTCTCCTTATGCGGGTTTTAGATCGACATTATTACTGGATGTTTAGAACTAAACGAAAGGCTCTGCGTTAATTCTTTTGCTCCACATGTTATGCTCTTCCTATGATTTGTTGAGCCTCGCCAGACTGGGCGCTATGCTTGATTTATAGCCAATTGAAAGAACTTCCATGGTCCAACTAATGCTTCACTTCCTGATTGCTGCTTTAGTACCGTGTCGTGCTGTATCCACCTTACAAGAAGGAATTCCAAGTTGTGATGGTCGCAATATTGGTGATTTATAATGCGTCTGATCACATTGATTGTTGTTTCAATTCTCTTATCTGGTTTTGGTGAACTAACTGAACAAAGCGAAACAATTGACCAGGGAAATGCCAAGGCGCGCGGCGCAGTTTTTCACAAGAAGTTTCAGAATGTAAATTCTCCTAGCATGATCCAGGTTTACCTGCCCGAAGAGCGCGGAGAGGTGGTCAATGGCAAGCGGGAAGGTCCATGGACGAGTCATTATAAGAGCGGCAGACTGATGGCAGAAACCAACTTCAGGAATGGAATAGAAGAAGGTCCCTGCAGAGGGTGGTACGCCGACGGGAAGCTGATGACGGAATTTACGTACAAGGACGGAAAAGAGGAAGGTCTTGTCAGATGGTGGTATGAGAACGGACAGTTGAAGGAACAAGGTATCTATAGAAGTGGAAAAGAACACGGTCTTTATAGACGGTGGCACTACAACGGACAGTTAGACAGTGAGCAATGTTTCTCAAGTGGTGAAGAGATAGATATCAGTAATTGTCGGAAATGACCAGTAGAAAGACTTGCAGGCCTTCTCCTTACTTTTCATCTTGGCTGACTGATAGAAGCCTAACGAGTGATTGCTATTAAAGAAATTATGTTGATTTATCTTTTTTCCTTGCGGCATGATTCCAACAGCTTTTGGAATTACTGCCGACAGGAATCTATATGTTTGTCAATCAAGTCCACCTTTCTTTGCATCTCTCTATAATTTGCCACCATGTATCCAACCTCAATCCCAATTGCGATAATATCGTTTTTAACTGATTTACTATCACCCTTAATGGAGACTAAGTCAGTCTGAATAATATCCATCCTAATCCCCGCAATTTTAAAGAGCGAAGCAGCAATAGAACCTAATGCGATTATAAAAATAACGAATGATACTTTTATAAATTTATCTAGTTCCATTTCAATGACCTGTTGTTGTATGAAGGAAAACCTTGCTTAAATCGAATGGCGGGTTTCTTTTATAAAATCAGGCTTATGGGAAATTATTGCAGGTGCAGCAAGTTTAATTTTTTTTGTTCTATTATGAAACTGTCAACTAAAAGTGAGCGTTGTCAGCTCATATAGCACCATCCAACCTTGTCCAATAATACTACTACACAATCGATGATGGCACGGTGAGTTCGGCAAGGTAGAATGCTGTTGACACTGGGTAAGTAGTGCAAATAAAGTGGTATTCACTCTTTGGAACCCATGGATTATGAATATGCCACAGCTTCAGACGCTCCCTGCTACAGCGAGCACCAATGAAATTCTGGACATTGTTTCCCGGGAAGGTGCCGTTATCCTGAGTGAAGCACTCAAACTCGCCGATATTGAACAGTTTCGAGCTGAGCTCGATCCTTACATGCAGGCAACTGAGGTAGGCCGCGATGGTTTTTCAGGTAATAAGACAACCCGAACCGGCGCACTCATTGCACGCTCTGCGAAAGCCAGGGACATGGTGATGAACGAGAAAATCGTCAAGTGTGCAGAAACATTCCTCGCCCCCTTCTGTGAGCGGGTTCAGCTCCATTTAAGTCAGATCATCAGGCTAAAACCGGGACAGGCTAAGCAGTTGATCCATCGAGACCGTTGGGCCTGGGGTAAGCGTTTGCATGATATAGAGCCGCAGTTCAATACGATTTGGGCGATGACGGATTTTACCGAGAAAAACGGTGCGACCCAAGTCGTTCCAGGTAGTCTTGATTGGCCGGATGATCGAGAGGCTAAGCCTGAGGAAATTTGTCAGGCTGTTATGTCTGCCGGGTCGGTACTGCTGTATACGGGTGGCGTATTTCATGGTGGTGGAGAGAACCGATCGACAGCCGACCGGGTCGGCGTGAACCTTACCTATACGCTGGGTTGGCTGAGGCAGGAAGAGAATCAGTATCTATCCTGTCCGCCAGAAATCGCACGGGCGTTCTCTGAAGAATTGCAGGATATGTTGGGCTACACCATGGGGCAGTATGCAATGGGTTACTTCACGCCGCCGTCTGAGCCAGGAGAACAGCCAGAATGTGTTTCGCCTGCCTTCGCGGTCCGAGAGGTAGAGTCCGGTACTTTGGGTGGGGAAGATTTACTGGCGGTCCTGATCGATTAATAAGGGTTGACCAATAAGCATTACAAAATGGGACGCTAATGAGCCAGGCCAACTGCCCTTTTTTTGCAGCGGTCAGAG
>LWDU01033362.1_pt1 | contig 53710 bp, 37 predicted proteins | sample 727161 | NCBI WGS metagenome assembly LWDU01 (sample SAMN04566230, study PRJNA314399) | hydrothermal vent metagenome | isolation source: deep sea hydrothermal plume seawater | place: Mexico: Gulf of California, Guaymas Basin | collected 2004-07-11
CACCACCTCGGTCACCACCTCGGTCACCACCACGGTCACCACCACGGTCACCACCTCGGTCACCACCTCGGTCACCACCACGGTCACCACCACGGTCACCACCTCGGTCACCACCACGGTCACCACCACGGTCACCACCACGGTCACCACCACGGTCACCACCACGGTCACCACCTCGGTCACCACCACGGTCTCGTCCGCCACCACGGCGATCACCGCCTCGGTCTCGTCCACCACCACGGCGATCACCGCCACGGTCTCGTCCACCACTACGTCGGTCACCGCCTCGGTCACCATCTGAATCATTACTATCATCCGACGGTTTTTGTCCGCCCCAATCATCTTCTTCGCCGAGCTCTTCTAAAGCCGCACGACGACTTAACTTAACACGGTCATGGTCATCAACACCAATACATTTAACTTTCATCGTGTCGCCTTCGCTGACGAGCTTCGATACATCAGAAATAAATTCTGTTGAAATTTCACTGACGTGACAAAGACCATCGCGTCCAGGCATGATTTCGACAAATACGCCGAAATCTTTGATGCTCGAAACTTTACCATCATAAATTTTTCCAACCTGAACCGTCGCGGTATAACTTTCAACCAATCGCATGGCTTCGTCAGCCCATTCTGCATTGGTAGAAGCAACTGTTACATTACCTTCATCATCAACTTCGATAACCGTTCCAGTGGATTCCTGAATATGTCGGATATTTTTACCGCCAGGTCCAATCAACGCACCAATTTTATCTGGGTTGATCTTTGTACGCATTAGACGCGGAGCGTGTTCTGACGGTTCCGGTCGGTGGGTTTGAATAGTACCCATCATGTTTTTCATGATTTCAATTCGAGCAACACGTGCTTGATCCAAAGCATCGCGAATAATTTGCTCGCTGATACCGTCTATTTTAAGGTCAAGCTGAATGCCCGTAATACCTTTTGTCGTACCCGCAACTTTAAAGTCCATGTCTCCGTAATGATCTTCATCACCTTGGATATCGGTTAACAGAATGTTCTGATCACCTTCTTGAACCAAACCGATGGAAATACCAGCAACCGGATTTGAAATAGGTACACCCGCTGCCATCAAACCCAATGTTGTGCCACAAATCGTAGCTTGGCTTGAAGAACCATTGGATTCCGTGATATCAGAGATCACGCGAATCGTGTACGGGAAGGTATCCGGATCCGGCAGTACAGGTTTAATACTTCGTTCAGCCAGCATTCCATGGCCAATATCTCGACGACTGGGCCCGCGGTTGGGTTTAGCTTCGCCGACGCTGTATCCCGGAAAGTTATAATCAAGCATGAATTTTTTCGAGTAGTTCTCGGTTAATCCATCGACGCGTTGTTCATCTTTGCCCGTTCCTAGGACGACAGTAATCAAAGCTTGCGTTTCACCGCGTTGGAATACAGCGGATCCGTGAACGCGTGGATAGACATCCACGTAAGACTCAATATTACGCAATTCATTATGTTTTCGTCCGTCTGGGCGGGTACCACCAATGATCAATTCGCGCACAACCGCTGATTTCAGTTGACCGAGTGCTTCTTGCAAATCAGATCCGCAAATCGCATCTTCTGCTTCTGCATCAGGAATCATTTCTTCAACAATACGATCTTTCAACGCCGACACAGCTTCTTTACTAGCGATCTTACCAGGCGTTAGTTGTGCTGCCTTGAAATCGTCGAAATACTTGTCTTTAACTTTATCAAACAACCCATCATCTTCTTTGACGACAAATTCTTGTTTTTCTACTGTGCACTGTGCAACAAAATCGTCTTGTAGTGCACAGATTTCCTTGATGCTTTTGTGAGCAAAAAGAATTGCATCAACCATTTCTTCTTCTGGCATTTCCCGAGCGAAACCTTCAATCATCAAGATTTCATCAGCACTTCCAGAAACGATCATATCTAGATCGCTTTCTTCAAGCTGCTCAATGTTTGGGAAAGTAACCAATTCACCGTCAATACGACCAACGCGTACTGAAGCAATCTGACCTTGGAACGGCAAAGGGGAAATCAACAATCCCGTAGCAATTCCGTTCATGGCCAACACATCAGCATCATTCAAGCCATCGCTTGCAATGACTGTGGATTGACACATTACTTCTTTGTCGTATCCCTTAGGAAACAACGGACGAATGGGACGATCTGTCAAACGTGAAGTCAACGTCTCCTTGGTGGAAGGTCGTCCTTCGCGTTTAATAAATCCACCTGGGAATTTCCCAGCTGCTGCTGTTCGTTCTCGATAGTCGCACATCAACTGAAAGAAATCTAAGCCGGGTCGACCCTTGCCCGATGAAATTGCACTTAGTACAACTGTTTCTCCGTATTGTGCGATAACACAAGCATCTGCCTGCTTGGCGATAAAGCCGGTTTCAAACGAGAGTATCTCGTTTCCAATTTTTCGTTCTACTTTTACCTTACTCATTCCTAATTCTTCTTTCTTCTGCCTACACAAAAATATAGTTTTCTATCTGTCTGTCTTTCCTACATCTCAACAAGTCATCGTTCGCTTGCACAAAGAATGCACAACTGCGGAAACAAGACGTTATATTACAAAAAACATGAACTTCAACACAAACTGCTCTGGCAATATATGGATTCTGCAAAGAAACCAGTGTCCCAGCGAGCAACGAATTTATTTTCGAATGCCGAGTTTACCAATAATATCAAGATATCGTTGTGGATCTAACCGTCTGAGGAAGTCCAACAAGCGTCGGCGATTACTGACCATTGCTAGTAAACCGCGGCGGCAAGCATGATCCTTCTTGTGACCTCGCATGTGCTCAGTCAAATTATTGATACGCGTGGTGAGAATTGCAATTTGTACTTCCGGAGACCCTGTGTCATCCGAAGAATTTTGAAACTCACTAATTAATTCCTGCTTGCGCTCTTTTGTAATTGTCATCTAAGTTTTTCCTTGCTATCACTCTACAAAAATCATTTCGTGAGCATAGCGTGCAATGTTTCGGACCAGTTTTACCCGAGAATCTATAACGCCAATTGCTAGCACCCCAATGGTTGCTAGCTAATGCGTATCAGATTGCTTTCGAAATAATCCAGTACGAAAAGACTTGATACTTGTATATCAGACCCAACACTAATTAAGGATCTGTAATTCGTTGAGTTTAGCAGTAGCTTCGGGATTTGCAAGTGCTGAAAGAGACTGCAAATGCCGATTATTTCCACGTTTATTAGGTGCCATATCTTGGCAAAAACTACGTCAACGGTATTTCACTACTAAGCAAGATACTCTTTTGCACATCGAGATCGTGTTGATAGGAAAAGGGGAATTCCCAGCGATCTTGCAAAACAGCAGCCATTTCCATAAAATCACCGTCATAACGCCCTGCTGACATCGGTAAATCAACAAATTGCGACCCTTTTTCAAATCCGTCACGTGCTTTTTCAAGTGTTAATTCCAATTTCGGCGCCTCCAATGGTCGCAAAACAATCGTTCCTTCACTGCCAACCACTACAAATTGTCGCCTCCGAAAACCATCGACTTCCAGCACAGACGACCGAATGGTTGCGGTGATCTGCGGATAATCAAACACAGCCAACATATTATCCGCTAATTTGTCTTTGCCACTGTAAGTTTTCCGCACATACGGAGTCACTCGATCTGGAGTACCAAAAGCAACATGTAGTTCATCAATCAGATGACAACCAAGTTCAAACATCGTACCTCCGGCATACCGCGCCAGTTGCTGCCGTGTAGTGTCATTCACCTTTTTGCTCATTACTCCATCGACTTCAAAAATATCACCCAACAGCCCTTCCTTAACCGCCTTGAAAACAAACTTAAAGCCCGGATTATATCGATACATATATCCCATTTGCACCAAGCGGTTATTCTGCTTTGCAGTAGCCATCAGTTTTCGAAACCGAGGGTAACTTGACCCAGCAGGTTTGTCCAAGTGAATATGCTTATTTGCATCGACACAAGCCTGCCCAGCAGCGAGCAAATCTTTGACTTCCGTTTCGACGCATACTAATTCCAAACCCGAAACATTTAACAACTCTTCTTGCGTCATCCGTGGTACGTTCTTGTAGGCAGCCGTATCCTTAACCTGTTTCCACCGTTCACTATCCGGCTCAACAACTCCGACAACGTCATACAACTTAGGATATTTGCGAAGTGTGCCAATCTTACCGCTGGCGTGCGCGTGTTTTGTCCCAATTTGACCGACTCGTACGAGAGGTCCATCTTCTAGGGAATGCGCCACCCCACACATTCCAAGGCCGCCTAATGCCGCAATCGCATTTAAAAATTCTCGCCGATTGTTCATCATTATTTCCCTCACACCAATTCACCACCCCTGAAATCCCAATATGCCTTCACACCGTCACAATCCGCGGAGAGACACTAACTGACGATTTAATATCCAACTGCGATTCCATCTTTACGTGGTTCCGTAGCACCTCGCAAGACGCCATTTTCATGATCAATTAGTATCCCTTGGTATCCACCAAACCCTCCGACACTGCGGCGAACAACATGCCCACGTTTTTCCAATTCTTTGATAACTGAGTCGTCAATTCCCGTTTCAACTTCCATTACCCCAGCACCCTTTGCCGCTTCTCCCCGAGGTGTCGCGCTCCCAACGTGGCGCACACGAGCTAAGTCACCGGCTTGTTGCACATTCATTTTAAAATCGAGTATATTCACTAGGATTTGCACGTGTCCTTGCGGTTGCATGTCGCCTCCCATGACACCATAACAAAATATTGGCTTTCCTTTATGTGTCACCATCGCTGGTATAATCGTATGGAACGGCCGCTTGTGAGGATCCAATCGATTGGCATGTTTCTCATCCAATGAGAACAGCGCCCCTCGATTTTGTATAGCAAAACCTAGTTTCGGTGGAGTCAGTTTCGAACCAAATCCGTAGTAATTGCTCTGTATAAATGAGCAGCAATTCCGGTCTTTATCGACGACTGTAATATAGACCGTGTCACCATGCTGCAATTTAGGATCACCAGCTCGGACGCTAAGATTTGCTTGCTGCATGTCAATTAGCGCCCGGCGCTGCTGCGCATATTTCTTGGATATCATTTCCTCGACCGGCACTGGTACGACGTCCAAATCTGCATAGAATTTCGCTCGGTCCGCAAACGCAAGTTTCTTGGCTTCCGTGAATAAATGCAGCCAATCGGCACTGCCCGCACCCATCGATGACACATCATAAGGCTCGATCAAGTTAAGCATTTGCAGAGCAGCAATCCCCTGACCGTTAGGTGGTAATTCCCAAACATCATAGCCGCGATAGTTTGTAGAAACGGGATCAATCCAATCCGCCCGATGGTCATTAAAATCTCGCAGGGTAAACAGCCCGCCAACTTCATCGCTAAACCGCACTAGTTCTTGAGCCATCGTCCCGCGATAAAACACGTCTGCACCTTGCTCGGCAATCAGTTGATACGAGTCCGCTAGGGCTGGCAAGCGAAACACTTCACCAAACTTGGGTGCCCGCTTTTGATCAACGAGGTACGTTGTTGCGGAACCTGGGTCTTTTCGTAGATCCCCTTCCGCACTTTTCCAATAATAACTGATGACTTGAGTTACGGGAAAACCTTCGCGAGCGGTAGTAATGGATGGCAACAATAGCTGCTTTAATGTACGACTACCAAATCGCTGCTGTAATGCCTGCCAACCACTAACACAACCAGGTACCGACCAAGTGAGTGGGCCTTTGATTGGAATCTCTTTTAATTCACGCTCCGCATACAGTGATCGTGTCGCCTGATAAGGACTGCGACCGCTAGCGTTCAGTCCATACAATTTTTGTGTCGCGTTATCCCAATAGATACAAAACAAATCACCCCCAATGCCATTACTCATCGGTTCAACCACACCCAACATCGCGTTTACTGCAATCGCTGCATCTGCTGCATTTCCGCCAGATTTCAATATATCCAAACCGGTTTGAGCTGCCAGCGGATGGCTCGTTGCCACCATGCCGTGTAACGCCACCGCTACGCTATGACTTTGGTTACTAGGCCGAACCGGCCGGTCATAGCCAGCTTGCTGGGTTTCATCAGCAGCTTGTAATTCCAGCGAAGGCTCAGTCATGACAAGTAAAGCAAATAACGCAAAAAGTAATTTGAAAATTCTCATTCAAAACATAATTATCCAGCGAGTAGTTAATAAGTAAGTAATCACACCTAGCTTAACAAAAATGCGGTACCGCAGGGTCCCCCTATGATTTGTATTTTTACATGATTCCGACTATTGAATTTGACAATCCACCCCCTCGTAACGAACAATAGATATAGTAAAACAGACTCTTCTGATTGCTTTTCTTTCTAATCCATCATTCCCCGTTTGCCGCCAAGACTCCACAACGTGAATTCGGACTCTCAACTCGTTCAATCCGCTCAACAAGGTGACCCTACCGCCTTCGGTGACCTAGTCCGGCGCAACCAGCAAGCACTGCTGCGCGCCATGCTGCCGGTCACTGATAATCACGAAGAAGCACAAGACATCGTCCAAGAAGCGTTCATTCAAGCTTATCGAAACTTGGAATCTTTCCGAGGTGACTCGGCGTTCTTCACTTGGATCTACCGAATCGCATTCAACCTCGCCAAAGCCCGCCATCGAAAACAACGACCTCTCAGTATCGACACATCTTCCTTGTCAATGCCCACTGCAGAACCATCAGCGGAGCAACAATTTGAGAATTCCGAATTTCGCATCATCTTGCGTACAGCCATCGCTGAACTTTCGATCAACCACCAACAGGTGATTATTTTGCGTGAACTTGAAGAACTCGATTACGATGAGATCGCTCAACGACTCGATTTGTCCGTCGGTACGGTTCGCAGTCGCCTGCATCGCGCACGCGGGCAACTCAGGGAACTACTGCAACAATGGTTGTAAATCCATCCAAACCGATTTTGAAGCTCACCATTCCTTGTTGACTTGTGACATAAACAGTGCCACCGCGACGAGCAACCGCAGCATCATAAATCTTCCGTACCTGGCGAGGCAAATTGCGGTGCCCCGTGCTAGCCACCGCCACCTGCGGTTTTGCCCAATTTGCCATTTGCTTCGGTAAACTATGTTGGCTCCCATGATGCGGTAACATCACAATCTCAAAACCACCTTGCTCTCTCGCAATTAAACGCTGCACCCCTTGTTCTTCAATATCACCTGGCAATAGGACCCGCTGGTTACCAAACCGCAGCTTCAATACCAAACTCGCTTCATTATCACTTTCGTGGCGTTCGCCCCGTTGCGGTGATAACACAGAAATATCACCCGCCAAACCAATCGGCCATTGATCGCCAACTGTGACCGCCTGTACATCGACTTGTTGCCGTTCAAGTTCCGCCCATAACACTCCCACAGCCGTGGTGTTAACCGCTTGTCTGAGTTGCCGTTGCATTCGCGGAGTCGTCCGTACAAACGAAAGCTGGAACCGCTCGGCTAGATATTTAACAGCGTTAAAATGATCCAAATCGGCGTGAGACACATAAATACCGCTTAGCCGGCTATGCCCCCGTTGCCACAGCACATCAGCAATCAACCGACCTGCATAGTTAGACCTCATTAAACTTCCTGCATCGTACAGCCACACTTCTCCATTGGGATATTCAAGCAAAACTGCAGTGCCATGGCCCACGGCAATAAAGTGTAATCCTAAATGTTCTTGTTCAATACCCTCAGAGGTAAACCCCACTCGTTGTGGGCACCAACCAATGCTCAGCACCACATATAGTGCCACTAATGCAAACCCGGATTTTTGCAACCGCGGCACCCGCGACCATAACGCTGCGCCGCCAAGCATCAAATAAAAAATAATTAACCACCAACTTGTCGGCCCAGCCGCCCACCAAAACCCTATTTCACCCTGAGCAGTCGAGGTTACGATCCAATCCAATAGACTAATGGACCATTGGCACAACCATCCCAGTACTGTTCCAACGAGCGGCACTGGTTCTAGGAATGCGAGCAATAATGTCAACACAAACGAAGTGATGATTGGTATAGCTAAAACGACATTCAGCGCAATTCCGACAACACTGATGATATGGAATCCATGTAGGACTAATGCAATACACACAATCCACATCGCCAATGTATACGCAAACGATGCAGTGACTGCCTCGACAAACCAAAACACGCAGCGAACGGGCCACGACTGCAACCGCAATATGAAGCGAAACAGTGCACTATTGTCTGTGGTTTGTCGTAGTAACGAACGGCAACCAAATAATGCCGCTGTTGCTAAAAACGAAAGTTGAGTTCCAATTTGAAACAACGACGAGGGATTGTGGGCAAGGATGATGATACCAGCGAGTGCTAAAGTATTCGCGGGAATAACCACACGATACGATAAGTTACAAATGCAAAATGTGGAAATCAAGATCGACGCACGCACCACTGGCGGTCTTCCACCTGTTAAAACGGCATACGCCCAGATTATCAATACCGTTGTTGTCAAAACCGTGCCTTTCCACCGCGGAAAAAACCGCAGTGGAAAGGTTAGCACCAATGCCAGCATGCCAACATGCAACCCCGAAATGGCGAATAAATGAATTGTTCCCGTACACATAAACATCTGCATTCTTTGAACGCTTATTTGGTTTCGCTCACCCAACAATATTGCACCGGCTACTGCACAGTTACGCGGGGCCAAACGGCGTTCTAGGTTGTCTAGCATCCATTGGCGAGTTGAGTCGAACACGCGCATGATTGAGAATGTGCCATGCGCATGTTGCAGCTCAATTGCACTTGGGGCGGAGCAATGTGCCTGAAAACAACGACGAGTATCCCAATAAAATTCAGCCGCATCCCATCCTCCTGGGTTCATCCCGTTTTGGTAACGATGAAAACTACCAAACATCTTCACTAAGGCTCCACGTTTAAAATCCTCGCGAAATCGAACGACATCTTCAGCCTGTGAAACCCTACAGTAGACCATCCCTCGGCCACTTGTCGTGATCCATACCAGTTGGCCATTCACCAACTGGCGGACTCTAGTAATGTGTACCCAAAAATGCATCCGCGGTTTGGAGATACCCGCTGAAAGCACATCCGCCTCAGTCGCCGGCACATACTGCGCAGCACTCATCATCGACCCCTCTACCGCTAATGCCACACCATTGACCGGCAACTGACGCGAGAACTCGTCGGGAGGCACAACCCACCAATCGAAATGATGTAACAATGCAAAAACAACACAAATAAAAGTCGTCGTGCACACTTTCCGCAGCCACGGTGAGAATCCAATAATCGTTGTAATACTACAAACAACAACCACAACCCAATAAATCGCAGCGGACTGTGCAACGTACCGATCGATCACGATACCGATAATTGCAGACGCCAAGACGCCAATCAACGGACAAACTTCGCGTTTCAAACATCTCAAGGGGCTCATCAAAACACCTCGTGGACCAAATAGCTTTTACGCTATTACAACCTCACCCCTGACAAACGCCTGACACACCCCTTGATAACGGTCGCGAGATTTGCAATGTCACATAATTTTCACAAACGTGATAATTCACACAATTAGTGCTTACAGTTCCCCAACGGCGAGCGGTTCGCTTTGTTTTATAAAAACGCTATATTAAAGTAGTAATTCAACAACATCAGTTACTACCGAGAAATCCGACGATGACATTGAAATCCGCTACCTTAATTCTGACTTGTTTATTAACACTAGTAGCCAGTACGTCACTTGCCCAAAAAAAAACAGATACTGCTGCATCCAAAATTAAACGTATCACTAATCACTTAAAAAGGAAATCTTCCTTGCCAACTCCTCAATACCCAACTGCTAATCGTGATACAACCACTGATAATTATCACGGCACAACGGTCGCAGATCCTTATCGTTGGCTCGAAGATACGGATGCAGAAAACACGAAACAATGGGTCACTGCCCAAAACAAAGTCACCTTTGATTACCTAGAGCAAATACCAACTCGACAACCACTAGTCGAACGACTCACAAACCTGTGGAATTACGAGCGATTTGGAAGGCCCCTGCACCGTGGCGATAACTATTTTTTTTCTCACAACAACGGACTACAAAACCAAAGCATCCTCTATGTCACTGCTTCACTAGAAGCAGAACGCCAAGTTTTGATCGATCCAAATCAATGGTCCGGTGAAGGGACCGAGGCTTTGGCTTCGTGGGTCCCCAGTCCCGATGGAAAACAACTTGCATACGCCGTCGCTAGTGCAGGATCTGACTGGCGGGAATGGTTTGTGCTCGACGTAGCAACCGGCAAACAACATTCCGACCATATCCAATGGTCTAAGTTCTCCGGCGTGTCATGGGCCAAGGACAATTCCGGTTTCTACTACTCCGCCTACGACAAACCCGCAGAGGGTGCGGAGTTCACAGGAACCAATTATTACCAGAAACTGTTTTTTCATACACTCGGGGAATCACAGGATCAAGACAAACTAATCTATGAACGCAGCGACGAAAAGGAATGGGGCTTCGGAGGTTACGTTACGGAAGACGGAAATTATTTGATCATTTCCGTTTGGAAAGGCACACTTCGAAAAAATCAAGTTTTCTATCTTGATTTAAACAACGACAATAATAACATCGTGGAATTGATCAGCGGATTTGATGCGGATTATAGTTTTGTTGGTAACGCTGGGTCGACATTTTGGTTCATTACCGACCTCGATGCCCCCCGCAAGCGTCTCATTAAAATCGACGTTGCTAATCCTGGCCGCCAACATTGGGCCAATGTCATCAATCAGACAAAGCATACCTTAGAATCCGTATCGAATGTCGGGCAGCGATTTATCGTTCAGTATCTCGAACATGCACAGAATCGCGTTTACGTATACAGCGAAGTTGGCGAAAAACAGCGGGAGATCGAATTGCCCGATGTCGGTTCAACCGGTGGCTTTGGCGGTCAACGATCTGATGCTGATACCTTTTATACGTTCACTAACTTCGTAACACCTGCCACCATCTACCACTATGACATCGCGGCGGGAGAGTCGACCGTTTATCGCCAACCAAACGTTGATTTCAATCCTCGCGATTACGAAACCAAACAACATTTCGTTACCAGCAAGGATGGAACCAAAGTACCCGTTTTTGTAACCTCGAAACGCAACCTGAAACATAACGGGTCGAACCCAACAATCCTGTACGGTTACGGTGGCTTTGATATTTCACTTACCCCAGGCTTCAGCGTATCGAACCTCGTTTGGATGGAAATGGGCGGGGTGTACGTTGTTGCTAATTTACGCGGTGGTGGCGAATACGGCAGCGAATGGCACGAAGCTGGGATGCTCGACAACAAACAAAACGTATTCGACGACTTTATCTCATGCTCCCAGTGGCTGATCGACCAAAAGATCACCAGCACGCCCAATTTGGCTATTCGCGGTGGCAGCAATGGCGGTTTGCTAGTAGGCGCTTGCATGACACAAAGGCCAGAACTCTTCGGTGCAGCGTTGCCTGCTGTCGGTGTGATGGACATGCTGCGGTACCACAAATTCACCATCGGGTGGGCATGGGTCAACGAATATGGAAGTTCTGGTGACAAACAGCAATTTCAAAACCTCATCAAATACTCGCCCCTACACCACCTCACGGAAAAAACTCGTTACCCGGCAACAATGGTAACAACCGCCGACCACGACGATCGAGTCGTTCCCGGACATAGTTTTAAATTTGCGGCACAATTACAACACGCTCATCGCGGCCAAGAACCTGTGCTAATTCGTATCGAGTCAAGTGCGGGTCACGGTGCAGGTACACCGACGACGAAACGAATTCAAGCGGCCGCGGACATGTGGGCATTTCTGACTCAAGCTCTTAAATACGACAATTGGAAACTGGAATCTTCAAAATGATGAAACTCGGTCTTATCAACTCCGCTTGGGTGCAAGCCGACAAAGACATCGCTTATGGCCTGCAACAAACAAAAGACATCGGCTTTGATTGCGTTGATATTTTCATTGACCCACTCGATGCCAACGTCCAAGAACGCCGTTTTATAAAAGCTGAATGCGATCGGCTCGAGTTACCTATCCCATCAATTTGCTGCGTCGCGGTCGGATTGATTGACTTCAACCCAAGCGTCCAGCGATTTCATGTAGACCGAGTGAAACAATACCTGGATCTCGTCTACGAATACGAAGCCGATAATCTGCTACTTGTGCTTGGTGAATATATTTGGCAACAAGAAGTCATCCCTCCGGCAGAACAATGGGCGTTGGCCGTACAACATTGCCGAACGCTCGGCGATTATGCCAAACACCTTGGCATCCAAATCGCCCTCGAACTCGAACCTTTCAAACTTTCACTACTCAACAACGTCGACAACATGGTGCGTTTCATCGACGACTGTAACCATGAATGTGTTAAAGCAAATATCGATATCTCCCATCTTGTGCTGGCGGGTGATTCTGCCGCAGAAATGCTGCGATTAAAAGACAAAGCGATTCATGTACATATCTCCGATTGCGACGGCATAGTTCACGGCGATCTTCCTCCGGGCCGTGGTGTCGTGGATTTCCCGCCATATCTCGCAGCATTGCGGGAACTGGATATTCAGGGAACTGTCTCGATTGAACTGGAATACTCGCCCGAACCGGATCAAATCGTGCAGTGGGTAACCGAAGCCTATCAGGCCACAGCTCAACTGATGGCGGATGCGGGCCTGCGATCAGCACACACCTAAAGGACAAGGCCGACATGAATCAATCTGCTGTGCAATCCGCGCATTTACCTAAATTACCTCAGGACCTGTCACGGCCAATAGGCTGTATCGGTTCAGGGTTTATTATGGCCGATTGTCATCTACCGGCCTATCGCCAAGCGGGGTTCAATCCAGTCGCCATTGCCTCGCGCACGCGAGCGAATGCGGCGGCAGTTGCCGACCGCCATAACCTCATGGCCTATGACTCTTATCTGTCGATGCTCCGTGATGCCGATATCGAAGTCGTGGATGTTGCCGTGCCTCCAGACAAGCAACTGGCAGTCATCCGCGACATCGTGAAACATGGTCATAAGATCAAAGGGATCTTAGCGCAAAAACCGCTAGGCGTAGATTACCAACAGGCTCGCGAAATCGTTGACCTCTGTGCTCAAGCCAACATCGTTTTAAGTGTTAATCAAAACATGCGGTATGACCAAAGTGTACGAACCTGCAAACACCTGCTGAACGAGGGATTGCTCGGCGAACCAGTGTTTGCGAGTATCGATATGCGAGCGATTCCTCACTGGATGCCTTGGCAAGAACCACTGGGCTGGGTAACTCTTCGCATCATGTCAATTCACCACTTGGACACCATGCGATATTGGCTCGGTGACCCCCAGCGAGTTTTCTGTAGTGTCCGACCAGATCCACGGACCACGTTTGAACACAATGACGGCATCTGTTTGTATATTCTAGAATACGAGTCGGGAGCTCGCGCTAGTTGTTGGGATGACGTCTGGACTGGACCGGCTCGTGAAGGTGCCGCTGCTGACATCGGTATAAAATGGCGACTCGAAGGTACCCAAGGCACAGCCAAAGGAACGATTGGTTGGCCCGAGTATCCCACACCAACACCCAGTACGCTTGACTACACCACCATCACAACCGGCGACCATTGGATACAGCCACGCTGGGAAAAAGTCTGGTTTCCCGATGCGTTCGTGGGCACGATGGCACAACTACTTGTTGCACTAGAAACCAATACGGAACCCGCAATCAGTGCTCAAGACAACCTAAAAACCATGGCCTTAGTCGAAGCTTGCTATCTCTCTGCTGCCGAACATCGCGCCGTAGAAATCAGTGAGATCCATTCGTGTTAATTCGTGCCCGCGTCTTCAATTTGGTGCACAAACAACTCGTCGTGGCCAAGCGGGCCGTACGTGCTACTGGTAACAAATACGATATAGTCGTCCGTTTCTAATAAACCGTTCGCTCGACCCCACTCTTCAATCTCCGTTCTCAGCGCCACGCCACCATCTAAGGGCATGCCGATCACTGGAATGATACCCCAGAACAAACACAACTGTCGTAAAGTCTGCGCATCACCGCTAACGCCCACTGTGGGTATGAAATCGCGTTGTTTGGCTTTGATTCGTGCCGTGTTTCCGGTTCGAGTGGCTACCACTACTAGCTTCGCATCAAGTCGATCCGCAATTCGAGCTGCACCGAAAACAACCGCTGACGTCACTCGCTGGACACCTTCGGCCATCCTAGGTGCCCCGCTCCCAACGCTTTGCTCCAACGTCGACTCGGTATTAACCATAATCCGATTCATCATCTTTACGGACTCAACAGGAAATCCGCCAATCGCCGTTTCACCTGACAGCATACAAGCGTCCGCTCCATCCAAAATCGCATTAGCCACGTCCGAAGCTTCTGCGCGAGTGGGCCGTGATGAATTCTGCATGCTGTCTAACATCTGAGTCGCGACGATCACGGGCCGCGAGTATTCTTGGCATTTTCGAATAATGTGTTTCTGCACCATCGGAGTTTCAGCGACATCGATCTCTACACCTAAATCACCACGGGCAACCATAATCCCATCTGAAGCAAGAATAATTTCGTCAAGTCGGTCCAACGCTTCGCGCTTTTCAATTTTCGCAATAACCATGGCTTGCGACGCGTGCGAGCGTACGAGTTTTTTTAGGTCAACGATTTCTTCCGGAGAGCGGACAAAACTCAAACTAATAAAATCCGCGCCTAACTCGGCTGCCCAATGGGCATTGTCAAAATCGTCCTCAGTCATCGCCGGTACGCTCAAAGCCACGCCGGGAAGATTCACACCTTGGCGACTTCGAATTACACCACCCTCGATGACCTGACACACCGCTTCATCCTGACTGGCGTCAAGAACTTTTAGCTCCACAACGCCGTCGGCTAACATAATGCGATCACCATCACTAAGCTCGTCAATCAGTCGTCCGTAGTTAGTTGTAAACGACGATTCACAATCAGATGTTTCTTCACGAACGAAACGAATCTCTTCGCCAACTCGACACTCGTACGGATCGTGCACCAATTCACCTAAACGAATTTTGGGACCAGCAAGGTCAACCAGTACTGCTACCGGACGGCGATGGCGAACCGAGCACTCGCGAATTCGTGCGATCGAAGTTTCGTGCTCAGCGCGGATTCCGTGTGCCATATTTAAACGAAAAACATCTACCCCAGCTTGCACTAATTGCTCGATCGCTTCCAAGCTCGAAGAAACAGGACCTAACGTCGCGACAATTTTGGAACGGGTTCCGATAGTGTTTTTCGCTGCTGTTGCCATCATTGCTTTCCGTGTCGGTCGTATAACGAATCAAATGTCATGCCGCTACTTGATATTACATATACTGGTTGATTAAATTCTCGACCATTTCTTGTCGTCCGCTCACGTTTGCCGTGATTTCACCTTTTTCTAGCATGTATGCCTCTAGCGATTCAAAATCATGATTGTTCGCTTCGATGTCAGCACCCACTCCCGTATCCCAACTACCATACCGATCCGTAACGATTTGGTCGAGTTTGCCGTCCGCTCGTATCGCCGCCGCAATCCGTAGCCCGCGAGCAAAACAATCAATGCCACCAACATGAGCGTGAAACAAATCAATCGGCTCAAAGCTCTCTCGACGAACCTTTGCATCGAAATTCACACCACCCGACGTCAATCCACCAAACTTCAGTAGCACCAACATGATTTGCGTCGCGACATAGTTGTCCGTCAAGAATTGGTCGGTATCCCAACCTAACAACAAATCGCCTGTATTGGCATCAATCGATCCTAACATGCCCTGAGCCCCGGCATAATCGAGCTCATGCATCATCGTATGCCCAGCTAGCGTAGCGTGGTTGGTTTCGATATTGAGTTTGAAACGTTCCATCAACCCATAAGATCGGAGGAAATTAATACAGGCAGCCACATCCGAGTCATACTGGTGCTTCGTCGGTTCCTTGGGTTTAGGTTCAATCAAAAATGTGCCGTCGAATCCGATCTTATTCGCGTAATCAACAGCCATATTCATAAACTGTCCCATATGATCGATTTCACGTTTTAGATCCGTGTTGTACAAAGTTTGGTAGCCTTCGCGACCTCCCCAAAAAACATAGTTTTCACCACCGAGTTCCAACGTCACTTCCAAGCACTTCTTGACTTGAGCGGCTCCATAAGCAAAAGCGTCCGCATTGCAACTCGTCGATGCTCCGTGCATGTAACGTGGATTACTGAATAAGTTTGCCGTACCCCACAGTAACTTGATTCCGGTTCGTTGTTGCTCTTCCTTGAGTACCGCACATACCGCATCGAGATTTGCATGCGACTCGGCCAACGTTGCTCCTTCCGGTGCAACATCACGATCGTGGAATGCATAAAACGGTACGCCCAGCTTTTCCATGAACTCGAATGCCACGCGTGCTCGATTACAGGCATTCTCCACACTCTCACTGCCGTCATCCCAGGGGCGAACCATCGTCGGAGCGCCAAAAGGGTCCAAGCCAGTACCCCGAAACGTGTGCCAGTACACCACGCTCAACCGCAGATGATCCCGCATCGTCTTGCCTTCAATCACTTCCTCCGCGTTGTACCAACGATAGGAAAGAAGGTCGGTCGATTCAGGGCCTTCGTATTGAATTTTTGATATTTGAGGAAACGCACTCATGGGATTCTTTCTATTAGCTATTATTCTTAAATCTGTCGTGTATTGGGAAGTGTGGAATATTTGGCTTAGTCTATTTTATCGTGACAAAAGATACAAATAGTGACAACCACGTCGCACATCATTTTTCAAGCTCAGAAACAACACTAACGACTGTACTTAAATGTTTGTCGACCGTTTTCCGTAGTCGCTGTAGTATCTCTGCATTCGACTTATTCAAATTATGTTTTTCCGACGGGTCGTGATCTAAATGATACAACTCAGGAACCTCCGGCGTGATCGGTGTATTTTGACCATATGCATTTTGAGTCATCAAGTGCATTTTCCACGGACCTTGGCGGACAGCCATTAGTTTATAACCACGGTAGAAGAACATCGTATCACGCAATCCCTTGCCACCTGACAAAACAGGTAGTAAATCATGACTATCCATTTCTCGGTCTGCCGGCATCTCCACTCCGGCTAACACAGAAGCCGTCGCAAAAATATCCATCGTGCTGGCCAACTCAGTCGAGACTTTATTAGCACTAATCACGCCAGGCCACCAAGCGATCGTCGGTTCCCGCATTCCACCTTCCCAAGTACTACCCTTACCGTCGCGTAACAACCCAGCAGAGCCACCCTGTTCATTGAAAATTAACCAAGGACCGTTATCACTAGTAAAAAACACGATGGTATTCTTAGCCTCAGGGGATTTACGTACAGCATCTAACACTTGACCTACGCTCCAGTCGATTTCCTCAATCACGTCCCCGTAAAGCCCACGACGACTCGTCCCCTTGAAATCATCACTACGAAACAAAGGTACGTGTGGCATACTGTGAGCAAGATACAAAAAGTAGGGACTGCTCGAGTTGTTCTCAATAAACTGAATTGCTTCTTTGGTATAACGTTTAGTAATCGTCGTTTGATCCGCTGGGCGTTCGATGATGGCTTCATCCCGCATCAGCGGTACATTCCAATATTTTACCTGCGGGTTTTGAAACGACTCGCGTCCCTTCGGTGCGTCGTTAATACGATCCATGTCATTGGAATAAGGAATTCCAAAATATGAATCAAATCCATGGCTGGTCGGTAAAAACTGTTTGTGATGCCCTAAGTGCCATTTACCAACACAAGCCGTCGCGTATCCAACTGACTTCAATTGTTCAGCGATCGTTACTTCTCCAACAGGCAATCCACCTTTGGAATTTGGGAACAACACCCGCCGTTTATTGCTACACATTCCATTTCTTACTGGAAGTCGTCCAGTCATTAGTGCCGCGCGGCTCGGAGTGCAAACTGGTGCCGCAGAATAGAACTGAGTTAACTTCATTCCCTCAGCGGCCATTCTGTCTAGCTGAGGCGTCTTGATCGTCGGGTGTCCGTAGCAACCCAAGTCACCATAGCCAAGGTCGTCACAGAAAATCACAATAATGTTTGGTTTACTGCCGCGCAGACCTCGATCGACTTCTTCAGCAGAAACCTCGCCCAAGCCAACCATAAACGACAATAGAATCGCAGCGGCAGTTATTTTTGGTGAAACGGTTTTCGCAAACATAGAATTTCTCCAACAATATTCTTTAGGGAATCTGATTTCAATTAAGATTTCGTATCCGTTTTTCTGCGCAACATCCAATCGCCCAACCGTGGACACAACTGAGAAATTGCAAACAATAGTTTTGCGCTGCGCGGAACGACTAATTCAAGTTTGTTCTTTTCACAGGCACGAATAATCTGTTTTGCGAGTCGTTGTGGATCGATCAACTTTAACCGCACTCCCCCGCCAGGACCGGCCGCTGATGCTGGTAGTGAATTTGAAATATCGTATCGAGCAGTCTCCGATCGATGTTCACGGCGATCGACCGGGCCGGGGCAAACTAACAGTACGTCCACACAATCTCCTGCCAACTCCATACGCAACTGTTGGCTATAAGCAGCCAATGGATGTTTACCTGCAGGATAGGCTCCAATATACATTCCCCCACTCTTGCAAGCCAAAGAACCGATATTAATGAGTTTGCCACGAGACTCCAACAGTGACGGTAGAATTGCGTTGGTACACCGTACTGCGGTTAGAAAATTTATCCGCAGTGACTTCTCAAATTCAGCGACGGTCGTGTCGCGAGCTTTGCCCCGGTCACTCTTGCCAACATTATTAACCCACACATCGATCTTATCAAAATCCGCATCCAGTAATGTCATCAGTTCTTGGACCGACTCGTCACTAGTAACATCGCATACATACGTGTGGACGCAATCATCAGTCGCGTGTCTTAGATTTTCCAACCGTTCACTATCGCGAGCTACGACGATAACGGTCGCCTGCCGCTCAAGAAATGCCAGTGCCAATTCTTTCCCCAGGCCCGCCGAGCCACCGGTAATGACCACCGTTTTTTGTTGCCACTGGACCATTCGTCAACGTGTTTTCAATAAGGAATTAGGGGATAAGATGCATCTACGAATCTCTGCATTTTATCTGACATCCGCTCCTACGAACAGCCTGTACGACAGAACGATGGCTACCCAGACAACAATCGGTCAAGAGTAGTCCCGCGCCATGGGAGTTTACTCCGACTACGGCGGAAAACGCTGCCTGAGGCCAATTAGTGTAAATTAGTGACCGCTATTCACCCATCGCCGCATCAACTGCTTTGGCATAGAAATCATCGAAAGCGACCTGAGCATTTATTGCGAACAAACCGAATTTACCATCGTTGCCCGCCTCATTGAATTGCCACTCAAGCACTGATTCACCACCCGATTTCAATGTCGCTTTGTTACCTTGGTAAAGCAAGGAAATAGCAATATCTGTATTAGTAGCCATCTGCCCACTAGTTGTATTCCAGAAACGGGGAGATCCGTTGCTATATTCACCAATCGCCCAACGCCCACCTTTAACGGTGGGACCAGCGAACTTGAAGTCATTCTCACTAATGTAATCAAACACAATAAATGCGTTCTGAGCGAACCCTGAAACACTGGCTACGTTCATCGTCACACCGATTTCAAAATCTTCCGGAACAACTTCCGCTAATGTCAAAACCGATATTCCAACACCGCCTTGGCCGTTTAGATTGTATTGGGAATTGGCAACTTCCCAAGTGCCTCCGGTAGGTACAAAACCGTCGGCCACTCCGTCGTTAAAGTCTTCCGTATAAGACAACACATCAGCCACACTTACAGTGACCGTTGCCGTATCCGTGAACCCCTTAGGATCGCGAATGTCATAAGTAAACGTTGTCACGCCCTCAAATCCGACCGTGGGCGTGAACAATATCGAATCACTGTGGCCATCTTGGTCAGTATCCACAGCAGCAACCGTTGCATTGGCCGGAGTGGTAAACCCTGTAATCTCCAAAAGACCGTTTGGAGCTTCGTCATTCGCCAAAATTCCAATGGTGATCTGCGTATCAATTTTTGTCGATGCGCGATCGTCGTGTGCCATTGGGAACACCACGTATTCTTTGACTTCAACATTATCAAATTGCGTTTTGCTCATATTGGTGTATAAAGCCAACTCGCCTAAATTTAGATTTTCATCAAACTGATATTTAAGTTTTTCGGTACCGTCCACATTCAGCGTTACTGTCGATCCCTCAATTATCAACTGCATCTGGTAATCTTGGCCAGTGCGAATCGTATCACGTAAAGTATTTATAACCAACGTTGCCCCACCCGACACTTCAACGACTTCCCAACGACGACCATTCTCGTTGGCACCAATATACTTGTAGTTGGATTCATCTTTGTAATCAAACACAAAGTATCCGTTACGGTTGAATCCACCAACCGATTGAATATTCATCGTCGCGTTAAATTCAATTCCAGCGGGTAACGATTCACCAATCAAGACGCCAGCGAAATTCCCCGCTCGAGCAATCGCGGTGAAACGTTCTCCAGACACTTCCCATTGTGCTGGTTCATAAAGGAAATCTTGAGCAAGGTTATCACTAAAATCGTCTGCGATGGGTAATGGACCAGCCGTAACAACGGCGACACTACCACGATCTGTTTGGTTCGCTGCGTCAGTGACAATGTACTCAAACCTATCAATACCGCGGAAGTCTGTCCCAGGGGTGTACGTGATTGAGTCTTTCTTACCATCTTGGTTGCTATCGATAAGTTCGATCGTGCCATGAGCACCATCAGTCGCAGATTCGATTTCAAGCGCGGTGCCAGCATTCTCGTGGGTATCGTTAGCTAACACGGCAATCGTGATGGGTGCATTCACGAGCGTTGCGACTGCATCATCCGTTGCTTCTGGACTGGGTAAAATCTCTTTGACTTCGAAGTTATCCACTTCCATCTGGGAACGCAGTGTGAATAGTCCTAGTTTACCGTCCGTTAGGTCGTCACCTGTAAAGGTAGCGTTGCCAACTTCAACGTCATCGACGATCAAGCGAACATTGCTGCCTTCAACACGCAACTCGACAGCATAGTCTGTGTTCTTCTGGATCAAAGTGCCAGTGCTATCAAACGTTGTATAACGACCGCCTGAGAATTTACCGATTTGCCAAGCCCGGTTTAGATAATGAGCGTACTTGAACTCACTGTCGCTAACATAATCAAACACGAAGCCACCATGGGTACCGCGGTTGTTTAACGAGGGTGATTGCAGAGTCGCGCGCATCAAGTATTTGTTGGGCAGGTCAACGCCAAGGTTTAGCGTTGCCAAGGCAGTACCACTAAGGTCTTGTGAGGTAAAGCGACCGTCAGCAGCAGCCCAAGTTCCAGCTGCGTAACTAAAGTCTTCAGCAATGTTGTCTGTAAAGTCGTCGTATACAGGCAAACCTGCTGCAACAACGCCGCTCACTTTACCAACGTCAGATTGGCCAACGCTGTCGGTCACGGTGTAAGTAAAGGCCACTTCACCGCGGAAGTTATCGGTAGGTGTGAAACGCACGAAGTCAGCTAGGCTGTCTGCGTCGGGGCCATCAACCATTTCCAGCGTCCCGCCGGCGACTGCCGAGACTGCCGATACATGGATCGTGGTGCTTTCTACTGGTACATCGTTGTCGAGTACCTGCAGGTCAATCGCGGTGTTGACAAGCGTCTGGAATGAATCGTTCTCCGCATCGGGGCTAGGAACGAATTCACGAATCACGATGTCATCGAACTGAGATTTACTGCGAACTCCCATTAAACCAAGGGAACCTGTATTCAGGTTACCACTGAACGTGTTCGTAATCGTTTCAACTTCGTCAACGAACAAGGTCGCTGTGGCGCCTTCGATGACGATGGCGACTTCATAGTCGCGTGTTTGACTTAGCGTGGCACTTTTCGTTGCTAATGTACGGTCACTACCGTTGGCCACTTGCCCCATCGTCCAGCGACGACCTTCGACCGATCCCAGGATGTATTTAAAGTTCAGCGAGTCTTGGTAATCGAACACAAGCCCACCGTTGCTTTGGTAACCACCGGTGCGGGCGAATCGCATCATGCTGCTTAGTTCTGTGTTGACCGGTAGTGCAACACCAATGCGAGCGGTTGCCAGGGAGCGATCGTTGCGGTTGTTCGACACATAGCGATCGTTGACAACCGTCCAATCGCCGGATACGACGTTAAAGTCTTCGGCCACGCCATCATCGAAATCTTCGCGTAGTGGTAAGTCAGAAGCTACCGTTACGGTGACGCTACCACGATCTGTTTGATTCGCTGCGTCAGTGACAATGTACTCAAACCTATCAATACCGCGGAAGTCTTGCCCAGGGGTGTACGTGATCGAGTCTTTCTTGCCATCTTGGTTGCTATCGATAAGTTCGATCGTGCCATGAGCACCATCAGTCGCAGATTCGATTTCAATCGCGGTGCCAGCATTCTCGTGGGTATCGTTAGCTAACACGGCAATCGTGATGGGTGCATTCACGAGCGTTGCCGCTGCATCATCCGTTGCTTCTGGACTGGGTAGAATCTCAGCGATACGGACGTTATCGAATGAAGTAATCGCTCGGAGTGTTCCTACACCAAGTTTACCCGTACGCAGGTTTTCGGTACCGAAGTCGTGAGTGATTTTCAGCTGTTCGTTTACATAGAATGTGACAACGTTGCCTTCCATTCGCATTTCAAATTCGTAGTTGGTGTCTGCTTGAATACTCTCGGTGCTTGTTTCGAGCCCACGCGGATTGCCATTTTTAACTTCGTTCATGAACCACTGGCCACGGCTAGCATTAGCACCGACGTATTTATAGTTACTGGCGTCTACATAGTCGAAAACGATCAGGCCTGTCCGCAGGTAGCCTGATATATTCTTCATATTGACGGTTGTTTCCATGCGAACTTTATTGGGCAGGGGTACGGTTAGGTCCACCAAACTGAAGGCATTGGAACGAGTTGATGCTGGGGTCGCATCATAGGCGTTGTTGATCACTTCAAAAGCACCGGTGGCGACTGAAAAATCATCCGCAACGCCATCGTTGAAATTTTCTTCGAACGGCAGAGTCCCTTGTGCGGTGACTTCTAGAGAGTAACTTCCGTATGTAATGATATCGCTGGAAACGGCATTATTTTCACCGTAAACGAGGACATCGTGAGCGGGGAGTACATCGGCTGGGTTTGATGTAAAGAGAATTGTCCCTTCGGCGGTCGCTTGCATGGGAACTGAGAAGACCGGGTACTCGCTGGTGCCCAGAGTGGCCAAGCCGGCCATGGACCCGATTTCATCCATGAGACCAGCGGTGGTTGTAGTGCCGGATTTAAAGTTTGTGTAGGGGGTGTCGTAAGTCGTGGATCCAATAACGCTAGCAAATTGTGAGGGGTATTCAATATCGAGGAAAGTTGCAAAAACGCCATCGCCACCGGTACGTAGGTCAGTTGTTAGAGCGTGTAACTGGAAAGTGTCGTTAAGGTTAATTTTGGTGATAGGATTGCCGCTGTTATCCGTAGCAACAAGGCGCATTTGAACTTTATCACCAACTTCGCCTTCAGCAAAATCGGCAAGTCCAACGAGCATATCGGCCGCCAGGAGTTCTCGATTTTCGAGCGTTTCTAATTGCAGTTTTGTTTCAACTGACTTTCGCAGCCATGACTTATCTTTGAGTGACAGTCCATTCTTCCGTGCACGATTAATCATGTAAATAAGCTCGCTTTAGTCAATGCTTTGTAAGAAATTAATATGAAGTTTTAGGTAACCTTTGTCGTTCACAATCGATAGCCCATGCAGTCAATTTAGGCAAATAGGGATATTAAAAGCATCTAATTTTATTGTAGTTTGTTGAGGATAACAAACTAGCCTAATCTTGGCAACGAAAATGTGATTAATGGCATATGGATACCCCTAAATACTCGTAATTACTGCTTTTGGGGTACATTATCTCAGCCCCTGAGATATAGAACGCGTAAATTATATACGACAACCTTATGTAGTAACCAAATTTATGTCTCGAACCAGTCACAGAAAAAGCAGAAATATCGCATAAATTCGAATTTTCCTTCGCTCCAACGTGCCTTATTTGGACACATAGTAAACGATGCCTGCGAACTTTCAGGGGAGTAAGTTTCCGCCCAAAAATGCGTCTTCGGTTTTGTTGCCCGCTCCAAATAATACTACGCTCAGTGAATAGGTCATCTCAAAAGCCCACGAGTGGAACACGTTCGATATGTCGACGGGTATCCCAACTGCTACGTTGCACATTCATGGATTCAAACCTAAAATGGACACTTCAAATATCAACCATTTCAAAACAAGCAAAGACAAGCAGTAACAGCCACCATGACAGATTCGCTCAATAAATACAGTGCTCGTGTTACCCAACCCCGCAGTCAAGGCGCCTCACAAGCGATGCTCTACGCAACCGGCATGACCGAAGAGGATATGAATAAGCCCCAAGTCGGTATCGCCAGCGTCTGGTATGAAGGTAACCCCTGCAACATGCACCTGCTCGACCTCTCACAAGAAGTTAAACATGGTGTCACGCAAGCCGGTATGGTCGGCATGCGATTCAATACTATCGGTGTCTCCGACGGCATCTCTATGGGTACCGAAGGCATGTCCTTCTCGCTGCAATCACGAGACCTCATCGCCGATTCCATCGAAACCATCATGGGCGCCCAATGGTACGACTCGCTGATCGCTATCCCCGGCTGTGATAAAAACATGCCCGGTTGCGTCATGGCCATGGGACGACTCGACCGCCCTGCCCTGATGGTCTACGGCGGAACCATCAAAGCTGGCTGCCACAATAGCCAAAAACTCGATATCGTCTCCGCCTTCCAAAGCTACGGCGAGTACCTCAGCAAACAAATCGATGATGAAACACGACAAGCAATCGTGCGACAATCCTGCCCCGGTCCCGGCGCTTGTGGCGGAATGTATACTGCCAACACGATGGCCACTGCAATCGAAGCTATGGGTATGTCACTGCCCTTTAGCGCTTCGATCCCAGCGGTCGATCAAGAGAAACTCGATGAATGCCAAGCAGCCGGCGCCGCCATCAAACGACTCATGGAACTCGATCTGAAACCCTCTCAAATCATGACTCGTACCGCCTTCGAAAATGCCATGGTCATGGTTATGACGCTCGGCGGTTCAACCAATGCAGTCCTCCACCTGATTGCTATCGCGCGTAGCGTCTCGGTCGACCTAACACTCGACGACTTCCAAGCGGTTAGTGACCGAGTGCCCTATATCGGCGACCTGAAACCATCTGGGAAATTCGTGCAGGAAGACCTCCACGCCGCTGGCGGTACTCCGGCCGTCATGAAATACATGCTTGATAAAGGCTACCTTGATGGCGATTGCGTGACCGTTACCGGAAACACACTCGGCGAAAACCTTGCCAATGTCCCCGGGCTTGTCGCAGGCCAAACCGTAGTGCGAACCGTTGAAGAACCGATCAAAGCCAGCGGGCACTTACGTGTGCTCCGTGGAAACCTTGCCCCAGATGGTGCCGTCGCTAAAATCACGGGTAAAGAAGGCCTCCACTTCAACGGCCCAGCAAATTGCTTTGACAGCGAAGAAGATATGCTGCAAGCACTCGAAGACGGTAACATCAATGCCGGTGATGTCGTCATTATCCGCTATGAAGGCCCCCAAGGTGGTCCGGGAATGCCTGAAATGTTGACGCCAACCTCAGCAATTGTCGGTGCCGGACTCGGCGACAAGGTCGCCCTCATGACCGACGGTCGCTTCTCTGGCGGATCACACGGATTCATCGTGGGCCATATCACTCCCGAAGCTCAGGTCGGTGGCCCGGTCGCGCTGATCCAAAACGGCGACCAAATCACCATCGACGCTGAGGCCAACAAAATCGAGGTCGACCTCAGTGATGAAGAACTTCAAGAACGCAAAGATAATTGGACCGCTCCCGATTTCAAAGCAACTCGAGGTACACTCTACAAATACATCAAGTGTGTTAAAAGTGCCTCGGAAGGCTGTGTCACCGACGAGTAGTTATCAGCCGTGAAGAAAATGATTCCGGCAGACTCCACCGTACATTTCATGCATGTCAATTAGTGGTCAAAAATTCGTACCCGTACCTTTGGTCAGCATCATAAACGCCTTTTCAAGGTCAACCGCCTCTTCCGATAGTAGTGTCAAGCCAAACCCAGCTTCCACGAGTACTCCTGCCAGATGGCTATAGTCCTCAACCCCTGCGACTAGCGTAACAATTATCTGCTCATCGACCATTTCAACCTTGCCCACATCATCATGTTGCTCTAGCAAGCGAGCAGCCGCTGCAGCATCTTTATCCACCATAATGTTTAGGATCACCTGTTTGCGAATCTGTTTCATAATATCCGCAACCGTTGAATTCACCGTCATCACACCTCGATCGATGATGCCAAACTTGTTACAAACGTCCGATAATTCCGGCAGAATATGACTAGAAACGACAATGGTCTTACCGGTCTGTCCCAGTCGACGCAACAGTTCCCGCATTTCAATTCGAGCACGGGGATCCAACCCACTCAACGGTTCATCTAGCAACAACACCTGCGGATCATGCAATAACACTCGCGCCAATCCTAGACGTTGCGTCTGACCACGTGAAAGCGTATTGGCAAATGCGTCACGCTTAAAGTCAAGATCCACGATCTCCAACATTTCATTACATCGCTTGCGCCGGGCCTCACCTGTAATTCGGTACGCAGCCGCAAAAAACTCCAAGTATTCAATGACCTTCATGTCGTCATACACACCGAAAAAGTCTGGCATGTAACCGACGAGCCGACGAATCTCCTTTGGATTCGTATAAATGGAATTGCCACAAACATACGCTTCACCAGACGTGGGATTCAACAACGTTGCAATAATTCGCATCGTCGTCGTCTTGCCCGCTCCGTTGGGACCGATGAAGCCAAATAAATCACCTGCATCTAAATCCAGATCGATGTTCCGGATTGCGTGCATGTCTCCGTATTTCTTTGTTAATCCACTTGTTTTTATCACGGCCAATGCCCCAATCTATAATGTTGATAAATCAGTTCAACAATGTGTTCGTATTAACTTCCATATTTACAGGCAACACCACGCGGTAATACCGATCTACCTGAGACACCATCGATCCACCATCGTCTTGCTTTGAGCTACTCGCAAATTCCGTCACCCCGCGACCCGCCTTGCCCACTAATACTGCACGTCGCAAACGCAACATATGGCTTAAATCCAGGTGACTTTGGTAGCGGTGCAACAAACCCGTATAACGTTCCCCACCAATTTCTTGATTGAACATCATCTGCTTGACGACTCGGTCCAGCGATTCATCCCTCGCTCGCCAAACTCGTTTTCTTTGTTTACTGCTGCCAGATTGATATCGCGTAAAGTAATTATCAATGCCCTGCGAATCCGCGCTAAGGTCGTAAATATCCACTACGTTGTTTGCCGTGAATACCTGCCCAATCGGATACACTCGACCATCAAACAAAATCAGCGCTTCATGCAAATCAAAATTAAAGGGATTCTGTAACGTCCCTCGCAGCGCTCCGCTTGCCGGTTCCGTCACTAATGCACTTTTTACGACAAGCGACGACTCAGCAGACCAACGAGCCGCGAAACTTCGCGTTCCACTATGTTGCACTGGAATAGAACGAATCTGACCATCCCTCAAATCCACTTCATACTGATGGTCAATCAACACTTGGAAGCTCGCACGCCCTAAACCACCTAAACCCGCTCCCGGAAATCCCTGCCAACATGCAAGTACTTGATAATTTTCACAGGGAATCGCATCACTCAATTCAGACATTTCAAACGAGTAAGCCGCTGTGGTCGGGCTATAGACAGATGCGTAATTGGAACCACGGACCGTTTGAGTCAGCGAGTCGATATCGATAACCTCGATTTGATTCAAGGCCGCTGGCGATGTACGCAGCGCAGACACCATCGATATCGCCATCAAACTAAAAAGCAATATCGCCGCTGGAAACGTAACCCATGTCCAATGCAATCGCTTAAACCTGCGTAATACATAATAGTCCAAGGGGCCAATGACCAAGATAAACATACCTAACAATCCGGCAACCCACATGAAGCGAGTAGGAGTCACTCCGTCAAATCGATCGAGGCTCGCTCGCAACTGACCAGACACGTCATCAAAACCCGCATTAGATGATTGAAATCCCTTGCCAATTTTCTCATTCCCTCGTTCTGCAAAATGACTATCAATGACTAACTGATTTAATATCGCAGGCGTTGCATCCCACGACGCAAATGGTTCTTGGTCTGGGTCAAATGCGACAAAGGTAACGGAACCTAATCCTCTTGCACTATGTACAATCAACGCATGCTCCGCTTGTGCATTCTGAGTATCACGTAATACAACCACTCCATCCGAAGGAGTAATCAACGACAAGGAACTTCCAGGTTGGCGACTAAGTATCAAACGCTCGTCTGCGTTGCCATATTTTTCTATACCGGATGTAGTCCAGTTGGTAATGACGCGGTCAATCTTGCCAGGAATCAAACTGCCCAATATTTCGCTTTCTCTTGATAACTCCGGGCCACGTTGCCCAGCGAACAATAGCATCCGACCGCCTTGATAAATCCATTGTCGAATAGCCTGTTGTTGTGGCAGCGACAACTGTTCCAATAGCTTCTCGGCAGACGTCGTGATAATCAAAAGATCAACAGCGGCGTACCCATACCAACGATCGGGCAACTTGTGATAGTCACTTGCCTGCGATTGAATCGCAACTTCGACTAAGTCCGGACGACCAGTGAGTTCTGCTTGCAAACGTGAGGCACTTAAAGGTAAGCGATTACCGATCTGAAGAATCAGAAAATCAGTGGTGCTCAATTGACCATCATCCAAACGACCAAATGTCTTTTGAAATGCGGTTTGGTCAGCGTCATCAATAACTGAAACAACGACACTCCACGGCAAGCGACCAATCTTAACGTATGCGATGCGGGTGACCGTTGATGCTGGGGCCACGCTAATCTGTAGTTGTCGGTCCACAAACCGTACCACGATCCCTTCGCCATCTGGTGACTCTAATACCAAGTGCCCGTGGAATTTCACGGTACTAGCGTTGGTGATTTCAACATGAACTGGTATCCAAGTCCCTTGCTTAAAACGGCCGTTGAATCCAAGCGTGACTTCCACCTGTAGATTAGCGTCCTCGCCACCTGCAAAAGTATCTGCGGAATTCGTAAAAAGACTCAACAGTGCAACTACTAGAACTGCCAGGGGCGACGTAATTCGCCAATCTGATTTTACTCTGCGTCCTAGAAACAAAATTGCCCCTCACCACTAATCCAAAATTTCATATCTTCAACAAATACAGTACGCACCCTACTCACTTTATCGGTCATTCAAAGAGATATATTACTGCGATTTACATGGAAAAAAGTCTATCCATTTGCGCGCGGGTGAGTTTACTCCGCCTTTGGCGGAAAGCACAACGTAGGCCACAGGCCGCAAACACGCTATTGCCCTAATTCTACGGTTTTTCCGAGTCAGCACATTGACAGACATATTGCCGGCACCCAGGGCAACCTGAACCGTATTTATCCCGAATCGCGTTAGATAAATCGACCTCAGCAACATTAGCAATCGTCACAAGCCATGCCAACACATCGGCGAATTCTTCGGCACAATCAGCCGCTGTACCACTGCGAAGTGCGGCAGCCAACTCACCAATTTCTTCGAGCAACCACATAAACGTCCCGTCGATGCCTCGTTCCGCATCTTTCGCGTAATACATTTTGCGAATCAAGGCTTGAAAATCCGCCATGCTAATATCAGATAGATTAGCAGCATCGTTCATCTCGTTCTTTGCGTTCATCTCACTCACTCCTCTCGCTCTGGCACTTGTACCTGTATCTCGTCACCCTCTACTCGGACAGCAAACACATTGACACTCAGCACATCGTTATCACTCCAAGTCCCTTTACGAATACAGAACCGCCAAGCATGCCATGGACAAACAACTTCACCGTCCAACACATACCCTGGGGATAAAGCTGCGCCCATATGCGGGCAAAGGTCATCGATGGCGTGATACTCACCACCATCGTTAAAAACTGCAATCAATCGACCAGCAACGGTATAGCCCTGACCTTCGCCTTCAGTAATATCGCCGACTTTGGCCACAGTAGTAAAAGATGTCATATCGAACTCGTTGTTTTCAAATCTATTTCATGGATGTCGTTACATTGGTCGTAACGGTTTGAACAATCGAGTTTTGCCCAATAATGACTTCCGTCGTCATCGTCTGTTTGAGAGTGGAATGATCCAATCTACCCACCGCATTATCAAAATAAACAAAGCCCACACTGGATTGCTCGGTGATTTTTAACTGTGAACCAGTGGCAGCTTTAGCAGGCTTAATACTGGTCGTCATTTTCATGCCGATTTTGTCAAGCATCTTGCCGTTAAGTTCGAAAATGCCCTGATAGGTATATTCAATGGTCACCGTAGTTTCGCCGAACTCACCGGCCGTCAGCACCACTTGATCTTTCCACTGATCACCTACATTCAACGCCTTTTCAGGGAATTTCAACGACCCTTGCGAAACCATATTACGAAATCCAGCCTCGGAGAACTGTTGACCAAAGGCGCGGCTCCCAGGCTGTTTAGCCAACGTCGCCAACAAGTCAGCCGGTGCTTTAAAATTGCTTATTTCCCCTTGTCGGCTCAACGACAAACCGAACTCGGCACCCACAATTGGTTGCAGCACATCTGAAAGTGGATTGTCCTGCGAATCAGCAACCGTGCTGTCATACGTCAATTTAATTCCCAGTGGTCCACCAGCAACCGACAGTTTCAAGCTCGTTATTTTTTGAGTGATCGCGGCCAAACCATCCGTGTTAACCGAGTCGATGTATTGCGATATCCCCGAATCCATTTGCATCGTCGTTTCAACATCTTGCCCCATATACTTCATCGCAATTTTGGTCGTCGTGTTGACTGACAATTTATTTTCGCCGCCAGCGGTGAATCTAAAAGCCAACGAACGCTGCGCCTGCAAGCTCGATACGAAACAGAGACCGCTAGCGAGCACCACCAAACTAAACAAAGAACGAACTTTCAATCCATTCAAAACCGCAATAAACGTCGATGATAATTTCATACTTAGTTCTTTACTCTGTGATTGTGCTTCAAGTATTTTCTACGTGATCTCAGGGCCAATGGGTCACCCTCGCCTTCATTTTTTTTCTATCGCAATTGATTGTATGTCCGACTGCTCCGTGATAATCGCATCCGTGCCTTGTCCGGCAGTCGTCTTTAACAACAATTCAAGGTCAACACGTTTGACGTAATTCTGCCCCGCGTCAGTTACCAATTTACCCGAAATCTGTTCTTGGTCAATTTTTAATACTTTACTCTGCTCGCCAGAATCTGCAAACGCGTATTTTCCGATTATTCCAACCACATGGCCCCGTTCTGCCTTCAACCCTCGATACTGGTACTGAAAGCGGACGGGATTGTTCATCGGTGACGACAGCGGATTCTTAGACTCTTGCCAGATTGTCTGAAACTCAAGCTCGCCTTTGGGAAAGGAAACAAACACATGGCGAAATGCAGCTTTAACACCACCAGCGGTAAACAACGGTTCATCCACATCCGGCTTAGGTTGCACGTTGTTCTGATCTGCCGCCACCGCTGACTGCCGCTTCAATTCTTGGACGCCTAACAGCGTTGCCTGCCGGTCAATTCTCAACACAAACGTTTTTGCCAACAACGGTCGCAGCGATGCCAACAGACTCTTCTCAACTGGTTGAAGTTCGTCCGCCGCAAGTTGGCCTTCGGAATCAATTGAGATCTTTTTTTTGCCTGCGCCATTGTCCAAGCGAATCCGGCGAACCGTCCAATGAATTTCAGCAATACTTTGAGCGGACAGAGACTGTACCACGAGCACACCGTCAATCGTTGTTGTCGAATGGTACTCTAATTCCTGCTGCCCTTGCTTTAAATGAATTTTTGTCTTGGTTTGCATCTGCACGTCATAGACATCACCCTTGTTCCATGACCAATACAATACGTCAGCCGCAGTGGTGGTCACCGCAGTCTCAATGGCTGTAACCTTATCTACCATCGAGAAAAATCCCACCGCCCAACAGCTAGCTAACATAATCATCGGAGCAAACGATCGCGGGATCATCATAGGTCTATCGTTTCCCCAACCTGCAGCAGGATTGCGGCTGCATCCGTATCAGAATTAACTTGCGCACACCAGGCTTGAGCGTCTTGAGTGATGGGCGGCCATGTATCAAAGTGCGCTGGCAACACTCGTTGTGGCTGAATCATTTTAACTGCCTCGAGTGCATCCGCTGGGCCCATCGTAAAGTGATCGCCAATGGGTAGCACCGCTAAGTCGATTCCTTGGCGCCCAATCAATTGCATATCCATAAACAAAGCAGTATCTCCTGCGAAATAAATAGTTCCGGCAGGTAACGTCAAAACATAACCGCTCGGATTGCCGCCGTAACTTCCATCAGGCAACGAAGAACTATGGTGGGCAATGGTCATACGTAGATGGCCCCAAGGCATTTCAAGTCCACCACCCAAATTCATCCCGACCGTGTTTTTAACGTCCTGAGTCGTTTCAAACCACGACGCTGTCTCCACGGGAGCGATAATCGCAGCGCCCGTTCGATGGGCAATCGAAGCGGCATCGTTAACGTGGTCAAAATGACCGTGCGTAATCAGAATTGTATCTGCGGTTAATGATTCGGCCGTGACTGTCGCTTGTGGATTATCCGTCAAGAACGGATCGAGCAGAATCGTATGCTCATCCGTTTTTATTTCAAAGGCCCCATGCCCCAGCCATTTCACCACCGCCGTCATAATTTCAATTCCCTGTTGAATTTGGTACTGGCTACATTATATACGGTAAATGGAATTGCTGTCGTTGATTCCCCGCCCAACGAATAACATGCGTGTACCAACCACATTGCCCCGCCGCATGATGTTGATACGCTAACCGTTTTTAATGGATTTTGGCTATCAGCTTCTATCGGGCCACAGAATATTCCGCATATGCTTTTTATAGGCTTCGACGCCAGGCTGACCGTATGGATTTACGCCTAACAGCTTTCCTTCGACCACCGTTGCTAACATCATCATCTGAAAGAATTGACCTAATCCATATTCATCGCCCCGCTCGAGCACAATGTCCGCGGACGGACGCTGCACATCGCACAACGCACGATTGGTCCCCTGGCGCGCCGCAGCTGACAACTCTCCTAACGTCACACCTGCTAAGTCATTCAATCCCGCTGGGTCTGATGTGCTTTCCCTAATTTTCAGTTGGTCGGTGTGACTCTGCCGTGTCGATAAATTGACAATCCACTTATCGTTACGTCCTGCCTGATGTTGTTGCGCTCGTGAATGCAAATCCCGCGTATTGACCATTGTAATCGGAGTCATGCCCTGGCCATCTTTGCCCAAACTCTCCGATAACAACTGGTCATACCACATACCAAGCGAAGCAAATGCTTGTTCCCAAACACTCAACACTCGAATCGAAATATCACCCTGCCACTGCAATTGAGCGGCAGCTAACGCAAAATCTAATGGCGGGTTATTTGACAACTCCGCCGTACGAAATGTTTCATTCATATCAACGGCGCCTTGTAATAATTGAACAACATCTAAGCCAATCGTAGCGGCAGGCAGCAAACCAACCGCAGAAAACAAACTGAATCGCCCGCCGACTCCCGCGGGCACACGGAAAATACTGGCACATCCCAATTCAGTAGCCATCTGATTCAAGGATCCTGTTTCACCGGTGATCGGGATAACAAAATTTGGCAAGTCGTGGGAGCATTGTTGTTTAAGAAGGTCTAGCAACGTGCGAAAGGCAACTGCCGTTTCCAGCGTCTCGCCACTTTTACTAATAACAATAATTCCCCAATTGCCCTCTGGGGTTACTGCTCGTAGTCTCGCTAACAGGCCCTGCAGTGCATCGTTGTCTAAATGATTACCGGCAAAATATAATCGCGGTCGACCACCGCGTTCTGCCTTAGACAACTCGTTGTAATAAGGTTCACAACAGGCATCCATTAAGGCGCGGGTTCCCATGTACGAACCACCAATGCCTAACACGACAATTGCCTCGACCGATGATTGCAATCGATTGGCCGTCTTTAGAATTTGACCCAATTCACTTTCATGGCGATCTGTTCGATACTCACTAAGAATCTTATCTGGCAATAGATAGAAATTTCCATCTAGAGGTTTTCGGTCATCCGGAATTTCACCGCTCGCCATCAGTTCTAGGTCTAAAAAACAAACTTGCTGACGCGCATGCTTCAAATCGTCCGCCACGGAACAGCCTTTATTAGAAAGACTATTCTCCTGACATCCACTGCGCGATAAATCAACCTGAATTGGATGGGACATCGACACTTTTGAGGCAAGTTAGAAAAAGGGAATTTAAAGTAGAAACGTTCGTTAACTAAAGCATTCACACACATTTAACACCAAGCAAGGCAAGATTCCATAAAAGGCAAAAAAAGCACACGTCTTATTCTCTATACGTGTCGGTTTTGGTGCTTACTCCAATACGGTCGTCTTGTAGAATCAGTTTATACCAACACATGCCAATGGCCTCGTTTTCTGTTATTAAGACCATTTTTTTCGAATAAAGCTATACACTACCATGGATACGCACGATCTAACACGCAAACTCAACACGAAAAACAGCTCGAAAATCGTCTTACTCGTGGCCGATGGACTCGGTGGACTTCCACATGAAGTCGGCGGACAAACAGAATTGGAAGCTGCCAACACACCAAACCTTGACGCCTTAGCTACCCGCGGTGTGCAAGGATTAAGCCACCCAGTGTTACCTGGTATTAGCCCGGGCAGTGGTCCCGGCCATCTTGGCCTATTCGGCTACGACCCACTGAAATATCAAATTGGGAGGGGAGCACTGGAAGCAACCGGTATCGGATTTGAACTACAAGACGGCGATGTTGCGATACGTTGTAATTTTTGCACACTCGATGCAGACGGAAATATAACCGATCGCCGTGCTGGTCGTATCGCTACTGAACTTAGTGCCCCGTTGGCCCAAAGCCTGCGACAAATCCAAATTGAAGGGATTGAGATATTCGTCGAACCCGTCAAAGAACATCGCTTCGTCGTCGTACTGCGCGGACCTGGACTAGGCGGGAATGTCCTCGATACCGATCCACAAGCAACAGGCGTCCCACCACTGGACCCCGTTGCAACGGATCCTGCTAGTGAAAAGACTGTCGAGGTTGCAAAACAATTTTTGGTTCAAGCTCGTGAAATTCTAAAACACGAAGAGCACGCCAACTTCCACACAATGCGCGGGTTCGCCGCTAAACCAAAGCTACCAACGTTTGCAGAAGTCTATGGGTTGCGAGCCGCCGCAGTGGCAGTCTATCCGATGTACAAAGGCCTCGCACGACTCGTCGGAATGGACATCATCGGCAACGCCAGTAACCTCGATGAACAAGCCACCGTCGTAAAAGAGAACTGGGACAAATACGACTTCTTCTTTGTCCACTTCAAATACACTGACAGTACCGGGGAAGATGGAGATTTCGAAGCAAAAAAACAACGCACCGAAGATTTTGACGCATTTATCCCTCAGATTCTTGAACTCAACCCTGACGTCGTCATCGTTACCGGTGACCACAGCACACCGAGTTTTCTGTCCAATCACAGTTGGCACCCAGTACCAACTTTACTCGCTTCAGATTGTTGTCGTTACGACCAACAAACCGCATTCAATGAATCCACTTGTCTATCAGGCGGCCTCGGCCAATTCGAAGCCAAACATCTGATGACCCTCGCACTCGCCAACGCCGGCCGACTCGGCAAATACGGCGCATAACTGGTTGTTCATTCGTGCCGTAAATTTTACCCTATTTCACAAACCGTGCATTTACCCAATTTGCATAGTCTAAGATATCAGCGCGGTCGGCCATGTCGACGACCAAGCTAAGACGTCGAGCGTCACCTAGCGGTATATCAATCGACCGCAAGTCATCCCCACCACGAACCACTGGACTGTCAAAAGCGGATTGCCACTCAGAACCTTGCTTACCCTGCAGCAAGACATGAACACTCACGCTGCCCTGCTCTGCTGCTCGGGAATCAATTCCTACATTCGATCGAAATCGCGTGTAGCCCGCTGGAATATCAAACGTCAAGCGACTCACCGAGACCATTCCGATACCCGCCAAATAAAGCTTTCCCTCGACGCGTAGTGCCCCACCTACCGCGTTTCGTCCAAGCCCATAACCTCTCGCAATTTGTTTGTCAGATACCGACTTGAATATTGGCAAATATCTATATTGCGTGGGCTTAACGTCGTGCAAAAATAAAAACCGTTTACCCACCGGTCGATAATACGAAACCGCCGACCAGGGATTAAAGCTGGCAATCTCAGAGCTTAAAAATGGCGGTAGAGTCTCCAGCTTCAATCCGCTGACCGTCTGCCACACCAATTTTTCACCGTCGCTAACGACACTCTTCGCCACACCGTAACTGCCATTGTTAAATCCAAATTGCTGGACTTCGTTCCTTGGCTCAGATCCGGCAACCTTCCTCGCAAAAAACACTGCACTTACAGCTGACACTGCGACAACCACTGGCGTCTTCAAGCCAGTGGCTGTTAATTCAAGTCGACGATCGTCTAAGAGGGTTAGCTTACCCATTAATTTCGTCCCATCATGTAACACAATCCCATCCCCGCCGCCTTGAATATTATTTGCCGACGCCGAGCGAACCGTTTGCAACAACTCGTCTCGAGCCTGTAAATCATGAGGAGGTTGATACAAAACAGCCTGTACCATTTCCAGCGGACACCGAAACTTCTTCCACGTCAGCGAGTCACCAATGACATCCTCTGTTCCAAGCGTCACTTTATTGACCACGATCACTTCACCATGTGTCAACACGATCCACGGATGACCCGCGCGCTCTTGAATAGCACCAAGCTCAAACACTTCGGACGCTAGAAGTTCTAATCGTTTGTCGCCTACCTGTATTTTCACCCTCGTCGTATCAATGCTCAGCACTTCGCCAACCACATCACGCTGTTGCGATCGAACATTGACTTTTACAATTGGAGATTGCGCAGTACAAATTGTGCCAGCACTTAGCAGCAATGCAAACAGTTCTAACACTAAGATGTGGCGAATCGTCATGATCTACTATTTTCGCAAAGCTGGTAAATGACTGCTAGGCATTTGTAAAATCAAACAAGCCATCGCCGTCGCATAAGAATCACATATAAAATCGTCCTTCCACGCTCCATTGGTCTGTTGCTGTTCCAACAATAAGGTGCTGGTTTGAGCATACCACTCTTTCCAAGGCTTAGCGGAAATCCCAGCATTGCCATTGGACTGGTATAACGCATGGGCAGCATAGTACTGTCCATAAAAATAATGAGGATCCCCCGCATAGTCCTGATTTGGCGGAATATGTTGCCTGAGGAAATCCACCCCTCGCTTCAGTACTTGCTTCTTATCCCATCCCAAGCTCTGTAAAGAGACTAAAGCGGACGCCGTCCGCCCGTATGCACTCTCACCAGGTTGTGAAGTATAGCGAAATCCACCATCGGAGTTTTGTAGCGCTGTCACATATCGTCGACACGCGTCAATGGTAGCGGGCGGTACATACAAACCCGCATTACGAGCTGCCCGCAAAGCTAATACTTGGCAAACCGTTACCGAAATATCAGCATCGCCTTTCTGGGGTTCATAACGCCACCCACCCTCTTCGTTTTGTGTGCTAACAATCAGTTTGACCGCATTTTCTATGACCGCCCGGAGGCCTTTTTGACGCGAGACTCCAAACACTTGTGCTAAGAAAAGAGTCGAAAAACCATGTCCATACATCGGGCCACGGTCGTTTGATTCTCGCGAACCAATAACGCCTGTTTCTTGAGCGTGCCTCATGACGAAATCCACCATCAATGAAACATGCTTACCATACGGACCTCGGTCTGGGAGATGACCAGCGGAAATAAAAGCAAGACCCGTTAAGCTAATCACAGCTAGATTGCGTTCATATTCAGCGGACCCAAATGCGCCATCATCCGTCTGAGAATTTGCTAAAAACCGCAAACCCCGACTTACCGCTTGGCGATGTTCAACGGTAAACAGCGACTGTTGCGCAGCCAAATCCAACGGCCACAGAAGTGGCACAGACCCCAACAATAATGTACGTCGATCTATCATTTATTCTCTCATCACAGCTACTGTCCTATCGGTTTCTGCTGATTCAATCGCAAATAAAACTGTTCGATCAAACGTTCATATCTCGCGATAAACGGATTGGCCGCAGCATCTCGCAATTGCGTGCGGACGCGCGGTGGCAAGTGATTCCACAACAATAATTGTCGCTGGGCAAGTTCCTGTGGAGTCAGGTCCTGCGTGCTACCAGTCGAAACACCCTCTGCGTCTGCCGTCGCGGTTTCAGATGCTACACCGACACCAGCTGTTTGACCACTCGCACCTGCAGTTGGCGTTTGAGAAAACACAGATTGAGGACCAGTTTGTTCCCGATCAATCACTCTCGTTAGCTGACGAATAATATCAATCTGCAGTTGCTGAATTTCACCAATGGATTTTTCCGAATCGATTTCAAGTTGACGCAAATTCCTTGTGGCGGTTTTCATTTGCAACTCGATCTGCAACAACGCAGCATTCACATCGCTCATCCCTATATCTTCGCCATTCGTTGCCGCTGTTTTGGTTACCCCACTCGTGCCTTGACGTGGGCGTGATGATACCGGCGCGATGCTTACAGGGTTATCAGATGCCCCCTGTACCGAACCAAAAAGAGATTGTTTTACTTGCGGCGACAAAACGATCGCGGGTTCTTTACTAAAGCACCGAGTACAAAGATTCAGCGCCACACAAATGACAAACAGAGATCGCCACCAAGAAAAACTGGTCTTTGTTAGAAATACCACCTTTTATTGCCTCCCCTTCTTCGGCTTCGGGCTGCTAGTTTTGGTTTCGTGATCGTTCTGCTGAAGGCGAGACTGTCTTATTTGGGAAACAATCACCGACAATTCTCGTTGCCTATCCTCAAGTTCTCTGAGTTCCCATAAATAACCACCACGCATTTCAGGCACATCTATTAACGACATCACGCGGATATTTATATCTTCTTGCACCGCGCGAATCAAAACAAGATCAACCGCTTCCGTTTGCTTCCGAACTACATCCAACTGCTGTTGCGGATCCACGGCTTCATTTCGACGCGCTCCAGCCGCATCAATGATTGTCCGTAACAACGATAGAGCACTCGCAATATGGGCTTGGCAAACTCGAGGATCGTCAAACCACTTCTGTTGGGCATTTTTCAAATGCGACGCCACAGACCTCAAGGATAAATCCACAACGGCAGGTGTCCACTCAAATCCCAGCAACTCAACAATCCTATTTGTTACCAGATCTTGCCTAGACGCCAGCGTCTGCAATTCAAGTTGCTCCAAAACAGCATTTTGAAAGCCCGCTTCAATGCCAAGTTGTTGTTTATAAATCGTTTTCAACGAATCCAACAACTGCACGGTTCGCATCTGATGATGGCCGAGTTGTATCGCTGTTGTTGCTACTGTGGATAAAAATTCCTCCATCATCACGACCACTCGTTGCTGCTGTTGCACTGCCAAAGCGACGTTATTCATCAATAACAACCTAGCCGCGTTTCTCATATCACCCACGATCGAAGAGTCCTGCAATTTTCGCAAAAACTGGAATTCAGCCGCGGATTGACCATCCTCGGAGTTTGATAATTGAAAAAAATACTGTGCAACTCGATCGGCAAGATCAGCCTGCAGTCTGGCAGACTCAGTTCTCGCCAGCGCCATTAACCGCACCTGCGTCTCGTTCTGATCGGCTTGCCCTTTGAACTGCAATACCAGAGTACGAGTTAGCAATTCCTTCTGACTAATAATCATTTCCGCCCAAAAGTCAGCAAACTCTGCGACTCGTTGACTATGCACTTGCTCCTGCATCAGTAATTCCAACTTTGCAATGGCTGCTTGGAGCAGTAGAACAATGTCATCAGTGTGTTGTATCATCTTCAAACGATTCGTATCAGTATTTAGCTCCCCATCACCACGCACGTCAACGGCATCCACGGCCTCTGACAACAACGTCAGTTCCCTGATTTTAGATTGCACTTGCGGTAACAATTGTTGGTCGAGTTCAGTGGCGATTTGATTGAATTGTTCAAAAGCCTGAGCTAATGTAGGTAGTATCACTTCACCTTCGAACGATTTTTCAATCAACTCAAGTCGTCGAAGAATAGACTGCGGGCCAGAATCCAGCAAACTGGCAGTGCGGCGATGTTGCAACAACAAACCGCGACTAAGATCACTCGCGACTAAACGAATCGAGTGATCCGTTGTCTCACCTAAACGGTCTCCTAAAGATCGAGTCTGAATTACTGACAACTGTAACAACTTCTTGAGGTCCGCAAGGTTTTTGGCAATAAGTTGAAGTTCTTGTCTAATTTTGCCGCGAAATTGAACGAGCGATAAAACCGTTAATGGCACCACATCGCTGGTGATGCTGTTGCCAAGTCGATCGGCAACCTTCACTCTTAGTTGCAATGTTGTACCACTAGCCACATCTCCTAAACGCCCCACGTCGACTCCCATTTCAATTCGCAATCGGTCGGGAAGTTGCTGGACAAACGCTCGCAATGACGTGTACTCAATTCTTTCACCCACCGCAAATGACGCTATTGGAATTTCTAACATTTGGATTCCGTTATCGTTCCACTGTTCAGCAACACAATACTGTACCCACGCTTGAGTAATCTGCAAATCATCCGTTGCCACCACCACCAGCGGCAACAGACTCGCCGCAGTGAGTAATGTCTCTGCATGCGGGCTTAATATGTTGACGCTCGGCTCGTGGTCCTCAATGACATTTAAGTCGATATCAACCAGGTTCCTTGAAACGACACCAGCGTCATCCTTTAATTCAAGTCCTAATACGCCACTAGAAGAAATCGAGATGGGTTCAGACAATCGCAGCACTATTGCTCCGTCCAGCGACTGCTGCGTCAAAAGCACACGATCCTCATCACCTTCGCCGTCAAACAAAAGTGTTGCTTGCTCTAGCGGTCGGTCAATAGTTGCCTGGAATTGAAGTTGGCTGCCGTGCAGCACTCGCGCTGCGGAATGGGTTTCATAACTTTCCAAATCGGTGTATCCAGGCGGATATATTATCACCTTGGACAGCATCACATTAGGAGGTGATACCATGGTAACATTCCGCCATTGATCCGCTTCGTAATCACCGCCGTGGATACGATATGCAAACGATTGTTGTATCCGAGGCAACACCAATTCATGTACTTTAGATTTCGAATCAACCCTTAATGTCGAATACTCCTGATCCCCCTCCCAGCGGACATCCACAAACACTTCCGGCGGAAAGAGCCATTTTTGTGATCCTATCTCAATTTGATAATCGGCCCCCATTGAAACTTTTTCTCGATGATCGATGACTGTCAATTCGTGGCGACGTGGCCAATGCTGAAACGTCCACGGCGACAAGGTCCGTTGAGAAGCGAGGCCAAATGTTGACTGGAATCCAAACGCAAACGAGAACAACGTTAGCAGCAATGAGCAAATCAACAGTAACGGTCTACGTAGAATCCGAACGCGAAAACACTCGCCAATCTGGAATTTAACGAGTTCCACTTCCAATTGGGATTCCATCAACGCCATAAATTCCAAACGTCGCTCGTCAGCTAACAGATGCGTACGATGGTGTGCTGAGTTCCGCAAGTCACACAGCACGGACAGCCGTTGACCCAATTCAGAATGGGATTGCTCAATTCTGCGAGCCGCCTGAAAATCAGATAGCTTGAATTTCCATGCTGGCACTGCCCAACGGCGGCTTACCAAAATCAACATGGCCAACAAACAAGCAAATTGTAACCAGGCGATTTGTGACAATCGATGTTGTACGACACCATCAAGTGCCACCAAACCCAGAAAACAAGCTAACATCACTGTTACCGAATAAAGCCCAGCACGACAGCGCACATACCAACGGCAACGATTAGCAACTTGGCGAATCAACTGTCGCACCATCGAATCCTGCGGCCAACTAGCAGCAGACTCAGGACCCACGTGCTCCATGTTTTGAATTGGTTCTGTCATTACATTAATTATACCACCGTCGCCGTAAGGTCCAATCAATTGCCAGCAGACTTATCAATATCGCCACTATCCAATTCGCATTCCAAATCGGTTTAGCAACCTTACTGCCGACCCGCACAGGCCTACCCCGCGGCACGTTTGCGACCAATGCATGGAGTTCACTAACGTTAAAATACCGCCCATGTTCTGGGTCAATAATTTGTCGTTTTTCAACGTCGCTCAGCGTTTGACGCACCAATTCACCCTGAGGTGCAACCACGGTGAAACTCGCAACGGCCGCATTTATTCCGCCATTTTGAGACACCACGGGTTCCACAAGTTGCAGATGATAGGTTCCTAGTTCTAAACCCTGCATTGTTGCTGCAAATCTTGCTCGGTCGGCTCCCAATCGCGCCAGTCGCAAAAACTGACGACGTCCATTGGCATGTTCAACAACTACCATCACCGCATGGTCATCATCGGGAGCTGTGCGCTCATCCAAAAAACGGACCGTCACAGGAACGGACTGGCCAACGACAAATGCCTCACCATGGACCACAATCTCAATCAAACCACTGCCGTCAGTTGCCGCAGTGTGACGACTCATATAACGCATCGTCTGTTCCCAATATTGGTCGAAAGGCTTACTGCCTTCCGCAGAGGCTTTCACAGATTCATTCCAACGCCACGTTGCGTCGAACCAATGAAAAACAACTTTTCCCGCTCCTACGAATTGCTGTGTAATCAACGGACCGACCTCAGCATTCGCAGTCCCTAACGTCGACAATACATGAACCCCTGGACGTTGCAAGTCACTGGTAACAGACCAATAAGGAACGCTGAGTGATTGCCATGCCGATACGTTATCAGTAACTTCCGTCCCGAGCTGCAAATGCGCAAACCGTTCGCCCAATGAATCTAATATTATTTCATTGGTTTGATCCAAATCACCAGCCTCTTGGAATTGATCGGCGGCAACAGGAAACAATTTCTCAAGTGGTTGTCCCGCAAACGTCGTCGGCATGCCCAGCGGACCAGCAACAAAGACAATCCCGCCTCCGCGCTGCTCCACAAACTCAATTAGCAACTCTTGAAATTGAACGCTCAACATACTGCTTTGCACATCACCAACGACAATGACATCATATTGAAATAGCTGTTCTCGCCCAGTTGGTAGTGACGCCAAAACACGTTTATCCATTTCCACGAGTCGGGCGTCCGCCGAAACCCGTTTGCTCCGACTCGCTCGAGCGGCCTAATAAATCTAACAATGCTCGATATTCAAAGCGAGGCATATTTTCAATAAGCAAAATTCTCGTCGCCTCATCCGTAACATTGATTTCAAATTCAACGGAGTTGTTCTCCGTGTTAGATTCTTCACTTGTCGCGGAAATTGCTACACGTATCTGTATACGCCCAACCTGACTCGGCACAAATGGAATTCGCAGTCGCTTACTGGGAGCATCATTACTGACCGACTCCATGATCTGTATAAATGGATCCGCATTGTTTCCTAAAGAAGCAAAAACCTGGATTTCAAGCGACTTGTCAGCTGTTGCTAATTCTCCCAACAGATTTAGATCGGCCTCTAAGAAAAGCTGTTCTCCTAAATGAGCCATTGTCGGCGCTAACGGATTTTCCAAAACAATATCTGGTGTTTGTTGCAGCGACCCAAACCCTCCAATCAATAAAGGAATTGATTTCTTGGCAATCCAATCGCTCGCATCTTGCAACGAAGAGCCATTCGTATTAATTCCATCCGTCAAAACAATCACCGCTGCAACCGAACGACCACGATGCTGAGTGACTGCTTGGCGGATCGCGTCACCAATGCGACTCTCGGTTTGATCAAAGTCTTGTGCCTCAGAAAATTCTGTGCTTGCAGTGACACCTCGCCCAGCCAAACGCAGATTTGAACCTAAGTAATAAACAGATATCCGATAATCTTCACTTAGCCGAGCCAATGGTTTGTTTAGCACGCTATCATCTTCATGCCAGCGACGATTTGAGCTGTCAAGACGCATGTTATCTAACCATGCCGTCAGTAATTTCCAACGCGGAAGCGACCATTCTGACTGAATGGTGCGGCCATTTATAAAACGACCTAACTCGGCTGTAGAATATTGATCTTCAAGTTGCATACTTTCACTGCGATCAATCAATATCAACAAGTCCGGCTTTTGTGTTGCATGCTCCTGTTGAATCCAGCCCATCATCATCAGTACTAAAATCACGGAAATTGCTATACGCAAAGTCAACAATGCCTGGCGCTGAAACTGAGTTAATCCTGTTGTCCGCCAAATAATCCAAATGCCTAGCAACAGCGCTGTGACTGCACAAGCAAGTAATAACGGGAAGCGGGATGCCTGCTGAGTGACAGTAACCGTAACGTCTTGGCCAAACAATACGAGGTCGGCATAGATCGAATTGAATTCAAATATTGTCCTTGTATCCCCGATCATTGTTGTCTCCCAACAAAGGATTCGAGGGGAACACGATTTCGGTAAACCCAGAGTTCCACGACACTTAAGACCAACACGAGCAATAACAACGTAGCAAACCAATCATATCTATCATCCGTCGGTATTTCATTGGGGGTAAGACTATGCTCCGATATTAAGGACTCAGCACTAAATATTTCTTCCACCGGAATCGACAAATCATGACTGTCTTGACCATCAATATTGATGGCATGAGGAGTCGACGCCACAGGCACACCGTCCACAAATGTCATGATAGAATACACGCCGAGAGCCTCCGTTTCGGAAAACGACCACACCAATGGGTGACTCTTAGTTTGCTGACTGTCCCGCGGATGCAGCACTGAAACGGGCTTTTGCTGTCCACTTGGAGTATGGACTTGGATTTGTAAATCATCCAGTGGACGAGAAAGGTCGATTTGCTCAAGCAACTCAGAGCCTGTCGTGTGATTCTGGTTATTCCCATCAAGTTGAGCGACATGGGCTAATGACTCATGGACTAACGGTAAAAAACTAGGCCAACTCCCGAGATCACTCCACTTGCCCGAATTCTGACTCGGATCAATCGAGGTTGTCAGGATGAAAACATGCCCGCCGCCAACTGAACCTAACAAATACAGTGGGTCCCCATTGTTCAGTACTAAAATGGACTGCACTGAGTCGGAACGAGCCGCAACGCATTTGATGTATGTCGAAATAGGTGTCGCTTCAATGCCATTGGTTGGATTATCCGTAAATAATTTAGTGATTGCATGGGATGTCTTATCAAGTTGTATCTGCACGCCAGAGTCTTCTACAACCTGCTGCCACTGCAGGGGCAGTCTAAATTCCGATGACATCGCAAACGCACGATTGTAATTAGCGATGTCAATACGATCCCCAGGACATAGAAAGAGCGTACCACCGGCAGTCACATAAGCATGTAACTGGTCAATTTCTGCCGAGCTGATTTGTTTGACGTTACACAATGCAATCATGTCGTATTGCGTGAGTCCTTGGTCGATTAACTCCCCTTCATTGATTGTTGTTATTTCAACAGGCCAACGAGTACTGACCGTGGGGACCAGCGCGGTTGCTAACAATTCTTCTGCACGATATCGGCCCGCAACAGTTAATACTTGAAACTTGGCGGCCGTCGAAAATACGACCCACCTCGTATTGTCAGCTAATAATGAGTCCGGTTGAGTTCCTCGGACCGGTGCAATGTGTACTTTCGCTTGATGTTGACCTCGCTTCAAATTTTGGTCGTCGAGCCGGACGGTGACGAGTTCGCTCGGGGCCAATGAAACTTGCTCCCGCTGCACAATACGACCTTCAATGGACCATGTTACCGTTACGGTTTGGGATTTTGTCTTCGAATAGTTTTTAAACTGAGCGCGCAACGCTACTTGGTTGCCAAATAGGCCTGCTGGATACTCAACATCTAAGTCCTCGATCGCAAGATTGTGCAAGTAAGGTTGTCGGCAATCAAAGTATTCGATTTTGCCGCTTGCCCCGATGATGTGCGATACTTTTTCAGGTGTTACGCCGTGCCATGAATCGTGTTGAAAGTCAGAGAAAATTGCATAGCGAGTCATAACGATATCTTGCATAGCTGCGCGAGAACGTTTTGCAATCGCCGCAGCTAGGGTCAGCGCATTGATTGCCTCGCCACTACGATTGGTTACTGCCAACGCCGCTATCTCAGAAATAATTCCCTGACGATCAAACACAGGTTGTTCAATCAAGGGACGATCGCGAGAACCAATTGTCACAATGGAAATGACATCGCCCTGTGGTAACTGTTGCACATACTTCATCGCCCTTTGGCGAGCTAACTCAAAGGCCGATACAGACACTCCTTGAGAATCGCCAACCGCACCCATGGAATAACTTGTATCGAGCAGCAACACGTGGTGCGTACCTGTCGAACGACGCAGATTTTGTTCAAATTGAGAATAATCTGTCGAGGGCTCAGCAATAGCAAATATCAAAAGACCAAGCATCGCGATTCGCAGTAACAATAACCACAATCGCCCCAATCGCACGCGCTGCTTGACTTGTTGTTGCGCTGCTTGCAAAAATCGCATGGCCGACCATGCGACCACCCGCTGATAACGTCGACGCCACAGATGAATCGCCAATGGTATCACTAGTACCAAGGCCCACCAAAGTCGTTCCGGCGATGTGAAAGTCACGGCAAACATAAACTACACGGTCCTCCGTTGTGCAGCATAGCTCGTTAAAAACCCATGTAACGCCTGTCCAAAATCTTCGTCGGATACAACACATTGAAATCCGGCGCCAAGATTACGAGAGCGGCTAGTCAATTCATTTTGCGCCTGCTCAAACAACTCTAGGTATTCATGCCGGACTGAGTTCGTTTCCAATTCAGTCGTCGTAGATAACTCCAAATCTTCGAATTTTACGTTACCCGTGAACGGAAACGTCACCTCATCACGGTCAAGCACTTGAAACAATACCACGTCGTGACCCAACAATCGCAACTGCTCGACACCTGCCAGCAATGGTTCCAAATCGTCTAGAAAATCGCTGGCCACAACAACAACCGATCGTTGTGGCAGTCGACCTGCGACAGCACTCAAAACCGAGCCTAAATCGGTTCCCGCTAGTGGTTTGCCTCGCTTCTTGCGATTAGGCAGCGGCGTCTCAACAGCCTCGTGAGAATTCTCAAACACTTCTAGAATGCGATCCCAATGTCGATTATGACTGGCGGCTGGAAGCCACTGTTGTATTTTCGTGTCTGCCAGAGCGACGCCGATCGAATCACCTTTACGCAACATTAGCCAAGCCAGTGCAGCGAGGACACACTTTGCATATTCCAGTTTTTCTAGTGACGCAATTCCCGCACCATAAGACATGCTGGCACTTTGATCTAACACTAAATAAGCATGTAAATTTGTTTCATCTACATATCGCTTGACAAACAACTTATCAGTACGCCCATACACCTTCCAATCCACATGACGAATCTCGTCGCCTTGTACGTATTCACGATACTCCGAAAACTCCACGCTCGACCCTTGAAAAGGACTGCGATGCGACCCAGCAACAAATCCTTCGATGATATGCCGAGCACGCAACGCGAGTCCATCAAGAGCTGCGAGAGTTGTTGGACTCAAAGATTTCAGCAACTTGCTCACTGTGGCTCACCTGACTCGCTTGCGAGATTCCCTGTTCAATTAATTGATCAATGATTTGATCTGTCGACACACCTTCAGCTTGAGCTGCATAATTCAATCGGATGCGATGTCGCAGAACACAATGCGCGACTGCGATAACATCTGCAAAATCGACAGTCACTCGTCCATTCATCAACGCATGAGCCTTAGCACCAAGCACTAAATACTGACTCGCACGTGGACCCGCTCCCCAACTAACATGGCGTTGAATACTCTCAGACATGTTGTTCTCTCCACGTGTCATCCGCGCCAATCCAATCGCAAATTGAGCGACGTGGTCGGCGACTGGCAATGATCGAACAAGTGCCACGGCTGCTGCAAGATCTTCCACACCGAACACCGGATCAATCTCTGCATGCTCCGTACCGGTCGTTCGCTGTACCATCAACAATTCTTCGGCTTCATTAGGATAATCAACCTGCAACTGAAACATAAATCGATCCAACTGCGCTTCCGGCAGAGGGTAAGTGCCTTCTTGCTCGATGGGGTTCTGTGTCGCTAGTACAAAAAACGGAGCCGGCAACGCATGCGTGCGGCCACCCACCGTGACTTGTCGCTCTTGCATTCCTTCAAGCAAAGCAGCTTGCGTCTTAGGAGGTGTACGGTTGATTTCATCCGCCAAAACAATATTCGCGAACAACGGTCCCGCCATGAACTCTAATTCTCGATGACCCGTACTCAGGTCATCTTGAATGATTTCCGTTCCTGTTATATCCGCAGGCATCAAGTCCGGCGTAAACTGAATGCGGCTGAATGTCAAAGACAGTGCAGAAGATAGTGATTGCACCATCAGTGTTTTAGCGAGCCCAGGTACGCCAACTAATAAACAATGGCCCTCGGATAATAGCGCCACCAGCATTTGATCGATTACTTTCGATTGCCCAACAATTTTACGTGCCATCGCAGTGCGAATCGCATCACACGATTCACGGATCTGGGCGACTGATTGCTCGAGGTCGTTCACTGTCATATTATAGGTCATCTTAGAAAGTTTTTATGTAGCTCTGATTTTAGTTGCCGTCCGCAGCAACTTTTCGCTTCGTACGCGATAACGCTAGCAAGATCTTGCCTGCAAACAATGTGACATAATCGTCGCTGAATGTTATTTGACAGCGTTGCCCATTCAATAACTCTATTATCTCCGTGGGAAATGTAGCTGCTGATACTAATTCTAACCTAAATTGGCCGGATTCCAATTCAGTTATTCCTCTTTGTAGAATCATCACGGTAGCGCCGGTCACAACATAAATATTCGTGCCGTCATCTGCCAAAGTGTAAACGGATTCGACTTCACCAGTTGTATCGCTTAGGCCTGAATTCAACGCCGACTGAAATCGCCCATCGCTGTCGTAGTAAAACAAACCATTACCTAATAGCAGGCACGCACCGGGTATTTCCCGACGACTTGGAATTAACGTGGAATGCAGGAATTGAGATTTATGTGTAATCCACCGAAATTCGCCGGAAAATAAATCTAACTGAAAAATTGCGGCGTTATCCGCTGGTGTAATTGTTACTCCCAGACTACCTGAATCTACTACTAAACTCGTATGCCTCGACTGGGCCTGCTCTAAATCGGTAACATCGGTATCGCCCGCGACAAGGCTATTCTGAGCATAGTGATTCAGCCACAACAACTGTCCGGCGAGTGAAACACAAGCAACTTCGCCAGTGTTGCAACAAGTTACTATTCGGTCACCGGCAATCACCAACTGGCTGGCTTCAAGCGTCGAAACTTTTTGATGACCGACTGCGCGCGCGCCTCCTAAATAAGTGCGCCATTTTTCGCGACCCGAATGCAACGAATAACAAACCAAATAATTACGGCATCGCACAATAGTCGTTTCACGCATTAACACGTAAAACAAATCGCCCGATATTTTAGGCGAACTCACAAACGTCCAATTCCCCGAACTATTTTCATTTTCTCCGTTGGCATAAACTGGATAACCACTCAGCAATTTCCCTTGCGTAGACAAGTCCAGCGCCACAATCGCTCCACTAGAGCGAAATGCTGACCCCAACGATTGATGATGTGTCGCCGTAGGATCTCCAATTCGAGCCAGTAACAAATCGCCGCTTATTTCCACCGTTGCCCGCGCCCGGCCCCAATACGGAATCGCCTCGTCATACCAATCACTGTCATTTTCAGAATCACCATGCTCGTAAATGACGTAACCTTCCCTGCCAGTGCCCCATGCCGGTAACCCTGTCGTAATATCAACCGCAATAATCTTATCGAATGTGTTTAAAAATAAATGCGCACGATCTCGCTGCATCGCCACATCGAGCCGCGGGTTGTCCGGTAGGTCTATTCGCTGAGTCCACTGAGGAGTGCGTTGAAATGTTTCAACCGGAGATGCTGTGGCAAAAGTGTCGCGTTCCAGAAAATGTTGGGCATAAAATTCTTCCAAAACTTTTACTATCTCGCCTACTCGACCACCGAATTGAAAATCCCCTCGTTCTTTATCGGCGGCTGGTCCCGTAGATCGCTCTGCATTTACTGATCGAATTGTCGCTAATGTTGTTCGCGCAGCTGAGGGCATATTGGCCGCAACGTCGTTGGCAAACATGCGAACTTGTAGAGCCTGTTGCTCGGCTCGCGTTACCGGGCGTTGTAAACAACCGACCATGCCAGCATATTCTAAGTCGGCGTTATCTGGCGGAAAGCTTCTTGCCGCAGCCTGCCAATGCATACGAGCGGCCAACTGCTGCCCGGTTTGAAATGCTGTATCCCCGAGCATTACACGCCATTTGAAAGTGCGACTACTTAAGGGCCAACGCGTCAAAAGTCGTCGTGCATCCGTCGGTTCCAATTGCGTCAAAGCTGCTGCCTGATCAGCGAAACGATCCATACGCGTTTGATGTTCTTTCCAGATTGCCCGCTTCTGCTGGGCGAAACGAGCGTGCCAAGCATGTGAAAAACTTTCAACACTTACAAATCGCCGATACCCTGTGGGCAATTGCGGCTCCGCAACGGGCACCAGTTTCCCAGCTGCTCGTAGTCGCAACCGATCCATCCGATCTAGTGCCGCCAGATAAGCCTGTTGAGCTAACAATCCATTCGCCGCTGTAATTAATTGCAAATCCTCATGGTCCAACAGCGGTACATGTCGGTCTGCCAACCCAACCGGATTCGCAGCAATCGTCATGCCCTCTCGATTTTGCGCAACAGTATACCGTGCAGTTAGACAAACTACCGCAGTGCTCAGCACAATGAGCATCACGGCATGTCGGAGCATCTCGCAGAAGCTGTTGTGCGATTTCACTAAAGGACTATTCACGCGAAAATCCCTCCATGAATCGCCCCAGCAAAAACAAACAAACTCCAAAAATCATCGATATCAATAGACCATCCACGCCAAAACCGAACACATCCTGCCCAGGGCGTTCTAACTCGCTCGTATTCGCTTGGGGATCGTCAAAAATAAGTTGCAGTCCGATCGCAATAGGCAAAATACCCAACGCGGCTAGCTGCATCCATTTTCCAATTAACCGCATATTGAGTCTACTTTTTTATTGATGTTCAAAGGTGAAGGGATTGGGGGAAAGCAGTGAACGGACTATCCTCAATAGTATGCAATGTCATCCAAAACTACCACTAGCGAAGTCTTGAATCTGATGCAAATTAAAACCATTATTTGGCGCAGCCTACGGCTGAAGTGTTGCCAATGTGGAATTGGGGAAATGTTCCGTAGCTGGTTCAAAATGCATGACAATTGCTCGCACTGCAACGTATCTTTCCAACGTGAACCTGGTTTCTTTTTGGGCAGTATCTACATTAACTACGCTTTTACCGCCCTCACCATGACCAGCATGTATATTCCGGCCCTCATCCTTGAGTGGGCTCCCAATAATCAACTCATCTGGTACGCGTTCGCTTATACCATCATTACGCCTATTGTTCTATTCCGACATGCGCGCAGTTTGTGGCTAGGGTTTGATCAATTATTCGATCCACAACAACCCCAGAGTAACGGCAACGAACAAGAATAGAAGACTCGAAATTATTCCGCCGACTCATTGCTCTCGTTGTTTTTGAGATTTCGCGCTTTGCGAATCAACACATAGAAATATGTGCTCATGGCCGTCAAAATACTAAACGGCATCGCCATCATAAACATGATGCTCCAGAAATAACCACGCATCATCTGCGGGTCGTTCGCACTCAAACTCTCTTTACACGTTGGACAAGCAGTCGCCACATGAGCTGCGACGATGATCACCAGCGCACACAACGCCCATTGTCGAGCGAAACGAATCACTTGATTTTTAAAATTTGACATCATCATTTATCCCTTGTTAACACTCTCAGTCTAATCAACCATCTATCAATAGTCCACATCGACCATCTCGATTTGTATAATCTGTGTTGATTTTTGGTTCACGACATCTGATACAACATCCAATAAATCGCGACGCCGGTTACCGAGACATACAACCAAATTGGAAATGTCCGTTTGGCCCACTTCAAGTGCTGGGGACGCTGATCCTTAAGGCCATGATAAATCGTAATGAGCGCTCCTACGGGTACATACATTGCCAAAATAATGTGGCTAATGAGAATCGTAAAATACGTGTATCGCAACCACTGTGGATGCGATTCTGGAAACTTTGTACCACCACCTTTTTGATAGTGATAAATCAGATAGCAAACCAAAAACAAAGTTGAAACAGCAAAACAACAAATCATCGTCCATTTGTGAGCGGTTTCTCGTTTGCGTTTTATCAACACAAAACCGACGATCAATAAGACAGTGGCAAGTGCATTAAGGGACGCATTGATCGCTGGTAAATCCATCATCTACTCTACTTGTATACCTAAGTTTATTCGTCCAGCGACGGTTCCGTTACCGTGTCCGTTTGTTGCTGCTTTACAAATTCTGCGATCTGCTTTTCCAACCGCTCGCGGTCAGCCACCACGTCAACTGGTTCCACTTCCTCGAATAGCAACGTAACTAACAGCTTGTTCAATTCTTCCATCGCTTCCACATCGTGCCAATTAAACGCTCCGCGTACATTCCCCCACTTATCGACTGCACAAAATGATTCGGCATGAGTCCGTGGCCCGACCGACAATAGGAATTTATCCGAACCGATGCGATTAATATATTGCGAGTTACCAGTCAAAAACTTCCAATTCTCATTGTCTAATGTGAATTTCTTGGCGTAGGAATTCAAAACAGCCGGAGTATCATTATCGGCATCACAACTGATACTAAGAAACTTGACACCCTTGCGCGCCCAAATTTTATGCAGCGATTGCATTTCTTGATTCTGTTGCATACAGGTGGACGGACAGGAGGCGAAGAAAAAACTAGCGACCCACACTTTGTCACGCAAGGCCTTGGATTCAAACTCACCTCCAGTTTGATCCACTAACTGAAAATCGGTGATCCAAGGCTCATCTTCTCCCAGTTCATAATCTGCAGGTTTTATCTCCGGCACAAAGTCGGCAATCTTTTTTTCTTCGGATTGATTGTTCGGATCACCGGCGTCCGTCCAGCGTCCCGCTTTAAACAGCACCAACACACCGGCACACAATAACATGATTGCCACAAAGAAAATCGCTGGTTTAGTCATCGCATATCTCCACTAATTCGTGTCCGACTTATCCAGACCGCCGTTGCAAAAAACAGTATTAAACCCACCACCACCACAATCGTATTCGTACTAGGCGCAGCAGTCCAGTAATCTTCGCCCAATGGTTGCGCATACAGTAACTCCCGTACCAAAGCGACAACATAAGTCAACGGGTTTATCCGCATACACCAATGCACTGCCGTTTGAGCAACGCCTAAATCAGTCAAAGCAGGCACAGGAAAAAACGATCCCGACATTAACCACATGGGCATCAACACTAAGTTCATAATGGCATGGAACCCCTGAGTGGACTCCATCCGCCAAGCAA
>LWDU01032097.1_pt1 | contig 53686 bp, 42 predicted proteins | sample 727161 | NCBI WGS metagenome assembly LWDU01 (sample SAMN04566230, study PRJNA314399) | hydrothermal vent metagenome | isolation source: deep sea hydrothermal plume seawater | place: Mexico: Gulf of California, Guaymas Basin | collected 2004-07-11
TCAGCGGAACCACTACTGAATCCGCTCTGCTTACAGATGATGCTACATCAGATACCGCAAATCCCCTCGGCGATTTACAGGAGAGAACTGCAGACTTAAGTGAGGATATTGACGAAGAACAGAACTTGCATAAAGCAATCTTACAGGCCGATGCTGAAGCGCCTGATGACTCTACTATTGAGGCAAAAACTATTGACGAGGGTGACGAGTAAGTATCTGGTGACTAATTTCAACAATGGGGAAAGGAGGTGAGGTATTGAAGCAAGAAAGTCTTGACAAATGGTTCCTTAGACAGGATGTAATAGACCAATTGCGGGCTGAAGGTGCTGATACGGAAGACGATGCGCAACTTTATGCCAACCGCATTATGGAACTGGCTCAATTAGATGAAGCCGAACACAAATCTCTCAAAGATCCATTTGACCGTTCAGTTGCTCTGGTCTTTGAATTAGTTCGTACCGAAGGGCTAAACCCTTGGTCGATTGACCTTGAAAAGTTCATACGCCTCTTTAGTAAGAGAATCCGCAAGGGTGGTGGAGAGTTAGACCTGCCTTCTTGTGGACGCCTAATTCGTCTTGCGTGGGGTGTGCTTAGGCACCAAGCCGAAGATCTGTATGGCCGCGCTCTATTAGCGGAGGAGGAAGAAGAGTCCGACTTTAATTTCCTCGGCGGCTGGGAGGTGGAATTTGATGATGCAGAATTTGCCTTTACCAATAATGTTCTAACCGGTGAAGCCGACTCCACATTACCTGATTTGTTCCAAGAAAGAGTGCATCGGGATGAAGGCCGGCCTGTGACGCTCGGTGAATTACTCGGTGCGCTTAGAGAAGCCTGTGTCGAATCAGAAGAAGTCCGCCTGCGTGAAGAACACCGTAAGCGCCATGCAGCAGCAGTCAAGGATGCAATTTCAACCATTGGGAATAAAATGCATGATGAAAATTTGGAAAAAGATCTTCGCCTGTGTTGGATTTCATTCCGCGATGCCTTACAAGCCAGTGGTAAATCAAGCAAAGCACCACTGCCTCTGTCTGCAGTCAAAGGCGTAATTCGCCAGCAAATGATTGCCGAATATGGCTCTGAGCCAGAAGATATTGACGAGCAAGCATGGGTTACGACCCTTCTTTCTAGTTTACATCTTACTCATTTGGGAGTGATTGACTTATGGCAGGAAGATGCACCAGATGGTCCAATTCACATTCGTGACAAACACCATCAATTACTCACCTTTGAAGCGGTAATGGCGATTTGTGAACGTGATGCAAATGAACGCGCAAAGGCTGCTGAAGAGGAGATGGGTGGGTCAGAGCGCTATCGCATTAAGCAAGAGGCTTTAGTCGCAAGGGCATTGGCTGCTAAGGCTGCCGAGAAGGCAGAATTATTGTCACGCCAAGAGGCGGCTCTTGCTGCAATTGATGCGGCGGTTGCTAACAAAGAGGAGATAACCTCTGCCGCAATAACCCAAGTCGCTATCGATATAGATTCCATCCCAGCAGCAATGTTGGACATTATTGTCGATGGAGGTGTAGGTAGTGAGTAAACCTGGGCTTGAAACTCTCATAGAAGCCACATTGTTTGGTGCAGGTCGCTCGATGACCCCTGAGGAACTTGCAGAAGGGTTGAGTGCTGATGTCATTGAAGTAATCCACGCCCTCAATTCTCTCCACTCATCATTAAAGCGTCGCCGCGGTGGTGCAGTCCAACTTTCGGAAGTCGGGCATCGTTGGGCTCTTGAAGTAAAACCAAAACTAGCAGATTATCTCCCGCAATCTGCCAAGCCAACGGTTTCGGAGGCGCATCTCAAAACTCTTTCACTCATTGCATATCATCAACCTATGTCGCAGACAAGATTGGTGGAACTACTCGGTCCAAGGGCTTACGACCATGTTAGAGCACTTTCCAATGCGGGGTTAATTGACCGTCGCAGAGATGGAAACACACGTCGTCTTTCTACAACGAGGAGGTTTTCTGAAATGTTCGGTTGCCCACATAGCGATAAGGGTAAGGTGCGAAAATGGTGGCGAGAGCAGGTGGATAAAGCCGGACTTACTCAAGGTGCTGAACGTCCTGCTGCATTAGCACCTGATACCGGGCAGACGCTTCTTCCAGTTTCTGAAGAAGAATGATCGCACTCAACCGGTTATCTTGAAGTTAGTTGGGCAATCGGATAACCCTTGTGCCACGATGATGAGTGGCATTATTGTTGCATTATGACGCATCTATGTCAAAGGGCATTTTCACGCAGTTTTATTAGAGCACTATCGATAGATTGTTGAGTGATAGGGCCATCGTGGTTATGCACGAATTCCACAATTTTCTCTATCTCTCCGCCAACTGCTCCGGCAGAAACTGCCATGTTTTGCGCATGCAGTTTCATGTGTCCGGCTTGTATTCCGGCAGTAGAAAGAGCAAATAATGCGGCTAAATTTTGTGATAATCCAGTTGCGGCAATAACTCCTGCCAATTCTTGTGAGGACTTAACGCCAAGGATATTCAAATTAGCCTTGGCTGCAGGATGTACCTTGCTTGCACCGCCAACAATGCCGACTGCCATGGGGCATTCTATCGAACCATGGAGATCTCCGTTTGAGTTTACTTCCCAGTGCGTTATTGAGGAATACTTGCCATTGTTGTATGCTGCCCAAGAATGGCATCCGGCTTCAATGGCTCGCCAATCTTGGCCACACGCAACTGCAACTGAACTAATTGCATTCATTATTCCCTTGTTGTGCGTAGCAGCTCTAAAAGGGTCTGCATCTGCAAAGTGATATGCATTTATTATTCTCAAAATGACACTTTCACCACTCTCGCGGCTACCGTCAAGAGACAATTCTTCGGGAGTCCAAGTCGCAGATGCTCTTGCCAAACGATGAGTTGCAAGGTTAGATAATATTTTCAGTTTTACCGAGCCTCCAATTAAGGATTCAATGTCAGAAGATATCAGTTCAGTCATTGTATTGACTGCATTTGCACCCATTGCATCTCGGCAATCAACGAGGATGTGAATCACAAACATTGGCCCTGACATTGTCTGAATCGACCGAGTAAGTATATCCTTACAACCACCACCCAGGCGAATCAATGTCGAGGGTAAACTATTGCACTTAGCGATGATTTCTTCCTTAGCATTGAAGATGATTTTCTCTGCAACGGCATGATCATCTACGTCGATAACCTGTATCTGTCCAATCATTATTGGTTTGTCGTTATTTGTCCTAAATCCTCCCTTGACAAGGCAACGCTTTGCCATATTGGATGCTGCGGCGACTACGCTTGATTCTTCAACCGCATAAGGTACCACATACGGCTTTCCGTCAATCACGAAATTTGTTGCAATGCCTACTGGTAATGACATTGTGCCAATGACATTCTCAATCATTCGGTTAGCCGCTTCCTCGTCTAACTCGCCATAATTTTCCAATGTGGCGATGTCGGCAGCGCCCAAGTGTGCCATTTCGGCAACCCTTCTGCGTCTTTCAGCAACGCTAAGTTTGTGGAACCCAGGTAGGCGACTATCATCAACAGGCATGCGACTCCCCAATCGCCTCTAGCGCGCCCTCTATCTAATGCCTTTGCCGGTATTTGCGAGCAATTGTGCCCTTTCACTTACCTCGCGCCATGCGCAGCCTCACATTTTGCTTTACGGGGGCTCGTCATACTATATGCCAATCCTTTGAGCAACACATCTTATTTTCTTCAGGGGTGCTGGTGTCAACTCTAATGTTGGGGTGGGGTGAGTCTAAATGCGTTATTAACGCGTTAAATCATATGTTAATAAAGCGTTAATCATCCGTTAAACGGCTATTTTTGCCAGCATTAATATTACACCCTAATTTTGCAATTCACACCGAGTATTGCCTTTGGGTATCCAAAACCACTCGTTAATATGCGTAAATGCGTCAAACGCTATAAGCCATGAAGTTGGCTGAGAGGATTTATGAGTGAGCGGGCTGAATTCAATCTCAATCTACCTCCGATGCGGTCTAACCCTTTTTCTGGCAGACCGCTCGAATCGTCGGAATGGCGCCTATTAGCTGGACGAAACCAGTTAATGTCGAAATTATTCCGTTTGTTAAAACACCAATCACCGCGAATTATCTTGGTAAAAGGGGAACGAGGTTCGGGCCGCACATCATTATTGCACTCCCTCGCCTCACAAACTGAGCGCTTCTATTCGCTTACAATGCTTCCTTCTGAAGACCCTGCTCATCGTGTGCTTGGGGAGACATTTGCCACTATTGTCGGCTTTGATCAGCCTCCTCATTATACTTTAACAGTTGAAAAATTAGTTTCTGAAATGGCGGGCCACACAGGCACCTTGCCGTTACTTACTTACGACTATCCAAATGCAACTGGTGCACAAATGGTCGAAGTATTTGGGCGCTTAGTGGACCATTTGCGTCGTTTCCGAGCATTAGTGCTGATTACAGTTACTCCGGCGCAATTAGCATCCTTTCCCGAGGAGTTAATATCTTCTTTTGATGAAGTGGATGAACTGAAACCTCTTGATGAGGAAGCACTTTGTGAATTAGTTAATCGACGTATGAGGGAGGTCAGCCGTATTCAGTGGAGTCTTCCTACGGCATTATCCAAGTGTATTTTGGATGAAACAGGAGGGCATGTAGGCCGCACTGTCCGCTTATTGCGAGATCTTTTTGATTACGCGCGCAAAGAAAAAGAAATCGACGACAATTTAATCAGCCTCAAAGCCGCATTTGATGCACTTGAGGGCGAAGATAGCGAGGGTCAGTATTCACTAATGAGTGGTAAGTATGCGCCTGAATATATTCCTTCTTCAATTGAGGAAGCACTCGGGGAGTCAGGAGTATCTGACGATTCTGCCACTATTGTCGGCAAAACCAATGCGCCACTGGGGCCAAATAACGCTATAGTCGCCCAAAGTGAGGGGATTTCAACTAAGTCCTCTATGAGGATAGATCCGGTTGATGAAGGCAAGAAAGAGCGAATAACAGATATTCTTGAGGATGACAATAATGCTGATTCTCCCTTCGAGTTTAGCATGTTTGATGACGGCATTGCCGAATCCGGCGTTATAGGAGAAGGCGTTGAGTCGATTGAAGTAGAAAACAATGAGGTGTCTGGTGATACATCAAATCCTTTAGGTGATTATGTTAGTGAATCAAGCCTACCAATGCCAAGAGGTCCCTTTGGGTCACTAACTTCTAGAAACCGTCAAGCAAACTTTGATTCACCGCGTTTTGAAAAAGATAGCAAACTGCCAAATTACACCGATGCTAGCGAAAAACCAAACATACAAGATGGTGGTTCTGATTTGTGGCACGCCACAGATGCCCCTCTTCCGGAAGTAGAAAAAGAGAATGAGGAAATCGCAATACCTACTGTTCCAATGCAAAATCAGTTTACTGCCTCTCTGCCTCATCAGGGCCTTCCAATTCAAGCGCATCATCCACTGCCACAACCTCATCCTCTACCACACCCTCCTGGGGCTTTGCCTGCTAGATTGCCCACTGAGCAACCTCTGCCTCCAAATGCACTTCAGCCACATATTCGCCAATATTCTCCACTACACGGTGCCCACATACCCTCAAAACCCCCTTCTATGACAAATCTGGGCGATGTTTCAGGCGAGCCGGCAAATATGTTCGCTAATGGACTTGCAGGCCGCCTAACTGCTTTGAATCAACCACAACCGCAACAACCTCCGCAAAGTGTAGCTTTAAATGCCGAACATCTTCGCAATTTATGTTCAAATGAGGCATTATTAATCGAAACGGCATTACAACGGGAATTTTCTCCAAGTGATGAAACTCTAATGAATGGATTAAATGTAAGGCGTCCAAGAATGTCGCAATTATGCAATGGCTTGCAGAAAGCAGGAATCTTCAAAGTTCGCAAAATAGGCCGTTCTCGCCTCTTTTCTATTACTAACGATGCAAGGGCTCAAATGATTGCATGGGGTTTGCTGGAGGGCTAATAATGACTGAAGAAGAACAGAGTTGGCAAGTAGTTTGGTCTAAACAATTTCCTCGTGTAGCAGCAATTGCACATTATGGCGATGGGGTAATAGTTGCAGCCGGTACAGATGTAATCTGTATCGATGCAGGCGGAAATACGCGTTGGAAGTCATCTTTCCCTTTTGCAGTATATAGTTTAGGCATTTCAGATGAGACAATTGGTTTACTCTGTGGTCAAGGGTTTCACCTTCTCAACATTGTAGATGGTACACCTTTGCACGAAGGTAGGTCAACTACTGGCGGGTTCAATGGCTTACTCCCCCGCGTAGGAGGTGGCTGGGTCTTATCAGATAGAGTTGGTCATTTGCATCTATTCAACGGCAATGGAATCGGTGTGCGCCGTGTTAATGTTGGTTCAATACGCCGCCTGATCGGTTGTCTCGACCGTGAACATCTATTACTTCAAGACGAAAAGGGTCACTTACGTTGCCTCCGTTTAGTTCAGCAAGATAGCGGCCGAATGGTAGATGAGCGAATCTGGTCTTGGATGAGTGAGTTACATGATGGGCATATTTTGGCACAATCAACTGATGGTGAAATATGGGTCGGTGTACCTCATCCCTTCGGATGGGATGAACTTCAGCGTATCGAAACTATTGGCATGGAACCTCTCGCCTCAACTCGCACAGCTGATGGCTGGTGGGTGCTTGAATTACAGGGTAATTTATGCCGATTGCCGCCTATAGAACATGATACTGCGCTCATCGGCGGCGAGTATTTATGTGGCAACCGAATTGACCGAATTGCAACTTCTACTCGCGGCGGATTGCTACGCTGGTGGGAAGCTCCACATCTCGCAGTTCAGCGGCGCGCCCAAACACGACAACTCGTCGCCGAAGAAAAACAAAGGATGGATTGGGAACATCGCGCGCAGATTTTCCATGCTGCACGCAAGGCGGAAGATGAAGGAATTTTGTCTAAGGCAGTAGAATTGTACCAAACATTGGGAAGAAGCGAGGATATGCGGCGTATTTTGGAAAAGCAGAGGGGGGGTAATTAGGTGTCTAAACTTCAGGACAAAGTTAGTGAAGAAAAACTAACCCACTATCTCGAACTCACTTCTAAAGCACGTGCTAAGGCCACACCAATTCCCAATGAAGGGACTGAGGATAATAATCGTCTTCAGGTAATGTTGCGAATGGTAGATGATTATTCTTCAGATGCAAGGCACTTCATGGCCAATGGTGATTATGTAAGGGCATTTGGGGCTATTAATTATGCTCACGCTTGGATTGATGCGGCGGTAAAAATCGGCTTGCTGGATGGGCACGGGGATGATGTACTCTTCACACTCCCCTAAGGTGAGAGTTTTTGGAAGTCTAGTTTGCTTACAGGTGCGTCATAATAAGTCGGTAATTTTGCCTATGTCCTCAAGTTGTTGCTGCATTTGAATTAGTTTATCCTGCGCATTATAAATTACCGGTTGCAATACTTCTTCAAGACTTCCGTTTAAGGAATAAATGTGTTTTGGCCGCCCCCTACTTCGCAATTGTTGAGGCATTATTTTGATCGCATTAATTGATTTTAATTCCTTTATTGCAATGCTGACTTCGGGTTGCCTTAGATTACAAATATTCTGGATGCTTACGCTATCGAGATTATCGTGGTGGTGAAGGCAAATTAGTACATTTGCAGTAGGGTGATTGAGGCCAAGCTGTTTGAGTAAAGAAATGAGTTCCATTGCCAATGGAATTGGTAAACCTCTCGCCTCAGGGACTGCATTCGCAGCAGTATCTATTTCAGCCATATTCCGTCTCCGTATTCTTGTCAATAATAAAGGCAATACCGACAATAGTCAATATTGTGCAATTTTTTTCGCTTTTTTGGAATACAAATATTATTTTGCGAACAATCACACGACAAAGCAGACGCAATGAAGAAAACTTTGCGTCATGTAGAGGGAATAGAAATGTTAGATGAAGAAGAAACAGGCGAGGCATGAAGTAAGGAATGGCATCACTCAATTAGGCGAAGGCGCTTTCCGCCGAGAACTTCAATTACCGAGCAACCAGCATGGTGTAAACGCTTTTTCAATTCCTTGTCAATAGTAAGAACTGGAATATCCTTCTCCTTTGCAATAACAAATAATTGATCGTCAGTGTGCTTCCCATGACCTTCTTTCGCCTCCATAATCTGTGCTTTTTGCCTCAATAAATCCAACAACAAATTGCTTCTATTTTTCTCCTCAAGTTTTACCAATTCAGCCTCAACAGTATCTAGCAGGATTAGTTGAAATGGACCAACTACACTTTGCATTCCGTGGTCAAGGTTAATTCGCCCCTCAATCAGGGCAGCCCAACCACAAGCATCCACTAGAATTTCTTGCATGCTTTGTCGCCTCCGAATTAGGATACGACACCGTATCCGATTAAGCGCCAGCGTGTGCCGACGCGACGAGATAGACTAACTCTTGCCCCATCTTCGGTTACGACAGGTAAGCGAAGGGACAGAGTTGCTTCGCCCTTTCCTACATTTGAAACTATTCCGACCGAAGTCGCAGTGGATACGTTAACCATCAACATTTCTCCACCTTGCAATGGTGCTACCCTTTCTGGAGTATCGCTATCTCCGCCAACCATTTCTTTCATCAAATTTATTTTTATTTTCATTGATTCCCGAACAGGAGGAAGTTGGCCTCGCTTAGCCACGACTTGTCCAGAGAGATTATCTGCAGTAGTAAATGCTGGATCAAGAGGAGTTGCCATGCCGCACAATCCGCCTGCTTGCATTGAATTCAACTCTTTACCCCCGCCTTTCATGGTGATGACTTTAGTAAGAATTGGTTTGTAATGAGATTTATTTCCCTTCTCAATTTTTCGCCCTGGCCCAATTTCAATTTCATCGCCAATTTCAAAAGTTCCAGATACAATACTTCCTCCGATTACTCCTCCCTTGATTTTGGCGGGGCGAGTTCCGGGACGATTTATGTCAAATGAACGAGCTATATGCATAACTGATTTTTCTTCCTTTTCACGATTTGGTGTTGGGATGAAATGCTCGATTGCCCCAATTAGAATATCTAAATTCACATCATGGTGAGCAGATACTGGGATAATGGGTGCACTTTCGGCAATTGTGCCTTTGAGAAAGGTCTTTATTTCTTCGTGTGATTCAATAGCACGTTCTCGATTAACTAAGTCAATCTTATTTTGAACAATGACAATGTTCTCAATACCGGCGATTTCCAAAGCCATTAGATGCTCTCGAGTCTGTGGTTGCGGGCACGTTTCGTTTGCAGCAACCATTAACATTGCTCCATCCATTATTGAGGCACCAGTAATCATTATTGCCATTAGGGTCTCGTGCCCTGGTGCGTCAATGAAAGAAACAACTCGTTGCAATTCCTTGTCAACATCTTTGCCACCATCTGGGCGGCGTCCAGTAGGGTAGAAAATACCGGCATCGGTTTTGTAGAATGCGGTATCTGCATATCCTAATTTGATGCTGATACCACGCTTGCGTTCTTCTGAATGTGTATCGGTCCAAATGCCAGATAATGCTTGAGTAAGTGTAGTTTTGCCGTGGTCAACGTGGCCGACTAAGCCAATGTTAACGGATGGCTGATTTGGTAATACTCTTGCCATCTTATTTCGCCTCAATACTTAGTGTTCTTCTCGGAGAGGGACTCAATCCTCGCTTGCCGAGTCACCAGTACTGGAGGGGAAGATTTCTGCGAGAGACTTGTTGCCGTGTTTTACAACCTTTAGGTTGATTTGACGAGTATCTTGAGTAATAGTTGCTCCGCGGAAAGTTCGGCGTTTTCGTAGCCCATCGGGCTTGTAGCGGTAACGCTTACTCTTTTTGTTGACTATTTTGTGCCCTTTGTAGCCTTGGCTTGCGGTAACTAGAATTTCCTTTAGAGCACCGCCTAAAAGTTCGTTCCGCATTGGAGTTCCTGTTTTATCAGAACCACCTGAAATTTCAAGAGTATAGCCAGCTAAAGTGATTTCTCCTTCACCGATAAAAATACCGTCAATGGCATCTCCGATGGTCTTTCCAAGTAATTGATTATAATTTGTACCACTTATTGTACACTTGTAAGACTTACCATTGTTGGATGGGTCTGTGTCGTTAATCGTGGTGACGAATGAGCTCTTTTCTCCAGCCATGTGATTACCTCAGTAATGCGGCGACCGCCGGCCCCTATTTAGCCTCACCGCCACAGAAACAGTTGTTATTTCTTTGAATTATTGCGAATAATTGCTGGAATAAGTAATTCCAAACGCTTGGCAACATCGCTAGGCAAGGCATGTGGCATTGAGAAATATTGGGTTCGACCACGCCCTCCCTCGAGCGCAGTATAACGGGACATAACGAAATTGCACTTGACCATCATTTTGAGATATTTCCACAATGTAGTGTGGCCACGAGGTTTGACTTCATATTCTTCACAAACAACGCGGTATAGTTTCTCAACATCACCGGTTACAATTTGGCTTGCCTTGTTAAGGCGACGACATATCGCTAAAAAGGCAATCATGGAATGTAGTGGAAGAGTTTCTATTGCTGCTCCATCAACCATCACTTGAGGCTGAGTGCTCGATACAGCGTTAACATCTTTAATGGTAATTTCTTTACGACCAGCATTTTCACAACGTTTAGCCGAGGCTTCGAGAAGTTCAATGGCTAAGCGAGCATCACCATTAGAAGAACTTGATTCAGCGATAAGTTGCAATATTTCATCGCTATACGATCCAGGGACTAATGCTAACTCTGCGCGTTGTTTTGCAATATTGTATAACCCCTCTTCATTATACGGGGCAAGGCGCAGGTGGTTTGAGCGACCAAAGCGTGAAATTACTGCACTTTCGAGGACGTTAAGCACATTCTCTTGGCTGATTAAAATAAGGGAAAGGGTTCCTTGGGTTTTTTCCCCTTCGTCAATTCGTAAAAGTTGGTATAAGACATCATCACCAGATCTGCGTAAAAGATGGTCAACCTCATCCAAAACGACAATAAAATGAGTGTTCTCATTTCTCATGAGTCGCCTAATGCTACGCAATAACTCTCCACTTCCCAAGCCTCTTTCGGGGTGCCGTTCGTCAAATGTTTTGATTAAATGCTGAAAAACTTGTGGTTTTGTGGTGACATTTCGGCAATTGATATGAATGGCCTTTATTGATTTTTTTTCAGCAAACTTTTTCTCAACGTCTGTGCAAAACCGCCTTGTCATTGCGGTTTTGCCCGAGCCAACACGTCCAGTAATTATTGCTCGCCCACTACTATTATTTTCGAAAACCCCTCTCATCATTGAAGCCAAATTGGTAATTTCTTTATCCCTGCCAACTAATTCTGATGGGATGTAGTCAAAACTAAAGTACTCAGTATGTTCAATAACGAGGCCAGCCCCGATTCGGTCAAGATAGTCGCTCATAGACATTCAAGGTAAACGCCAACCGTTATTGAACCTGCGCTTCAAAATCAACTCTGTTATAGCGAATAAAGATGATTCTGGCGAAGCGTTCGCGTTGATTGTACTTGCTCATACAAGGTTTCTTGCAATAACTAACTTTTGAACTTCTTGAGTACCTTCGTAAATCTGGGTAATCTTTGCATCTCTGAAGAATCTCTCAACTGGGAATTCCTTTACATATCCATAACCGCCGTGGATTTGAACCGCTCGTTCTGCAACCCACATAGCAGTGTCACCAGCCTTCAATTTGGCCATGCTTGCTTCTAAACTATGCCTTGGTGCACCATTTTTATAATGTTGTTCTTTTGCCCAAGCCGCCTTGTAAACCATCATTCGACTACATTCAATTTCAGTAGCCATATCTGCCAAATAGGAAGTAATCATTTGATGTCGGCCGATTGGAGTGCCGAAGGTTTCTCGCTCACGCGAGAACTTGAGAGCCGCTTCAAAAGCCCCTTGGGCAATTCCAAGCGCTTGAGCCGCAATACCAATTCTGCTATTATCAAGAGCATTCATGGCGATGCTGAATCCCTTGCCAACTTTCCCAAGAACATTTTCCACAGGAACAATACAGTCATTCAACTCGAGAGAACAAGTATCCGAAGAACGAATCCCCAACTTATCTTCCTTTTTGCCTACAGTAAAACCCTCAAATGTTTTCTCCACAATAAATGCGGTTACTCCGCCATGCTTTTTGACTCCATAATCAGGGTGTCCTGTGACCTTTGCAAATAAAACGTAAATATCAGCGCTCTCTCCATTTGTGACCCACATTTTTAGTCCGTTTAATTTGTAGTGGGTTCCGTCTTCTGAAAGTGTAGCCTTGCATGAAAGTGCTGCTGCATCTGTCCCAGCTCCTGCCTCTGAAAGTGAGTATGCACCTACTTTGTCAGCACCAAGTTGAGTGAGATATTTTTGCTTCTGCTCTTCAGTACCGTGTAATGATATTGTTTTGCAGCAAAGACCTACGTGCACACAGTAAAATACAGCAAATGAAGCATCAACTCTTGCTAATTCCTCGATGATAATCGCTTCACTAATATCATCAACAGGCATTCCGCCGTATTCCTCGGCGATGGTAATTCCTTGGAGTCCTAACTCGGCAAATGCAACCCATTCTTCAAGAGGTGCTATTTGGTTTGCGTCTCGATGCCCTATGGTTGGTGTAAGTTCGGCCTCTGCCCAATCTCTTACCATCTCGCGAATCATGCTCTGTTCGTCGGTTTCTGCGAAATTCATTTCCTCACCAACTACTGCGAAGGGTGCTTCAATGATAATTCCTCGCTTGTTACATTTGTCACTTTTATTTAAATGCCCGATAGTATAAGCAATAAAGGAGATACCTTTCGCCGAGAATTGTCGGAGGCATGAACATGGAAGAAGAAGAATTGATGGAATTCACCGTAGCACACCGTAGGAAATATAATATTGAACATATTTGGTTTCAAGAAAAAGAGGAAGTCTTGACTGTAGGAATTTCTGATTTCCTAGCCCAAGATATCGGCGATGTATTGCGAGTCATTTTACCGCAAGCAGAAGATGAATTGGATAAGGGAGATGAAATGTTTTCCCTTTGGACTGCCGAAGGAAAACAAACCTTCCGTTCCCCTTTTGCTGGAACAATTACCGAAGTAAATGGTGAAGTAGAAATAAACCCTGATTTGGTAAACGAATCTCCTTATGATCTCGGTTGGATGATTATTGTCCAGCCACATGAATTTGATGTTGAAGACTTGCTTGACCCAGACGAGTATGTCGAAACCCTTGCTGAAGCCTGAGCACAGAGAATTTCTCAGTCAATACATTTGTGGTTTGAGTGCTTTGTTGTTATTTACTTGCTATTCGTTGTTGCACTTGAGGTTTGTTTAAGTGGGTTGCGAATACCTAGTTGCTGATTAAAGTGAATATTTCTGCATCAAATCCAATTAATTTCGTTGCACTAGAATATGCGTTGGGCACTCCGCTGGCAGAAACTTTAGCTCCGATACGAATTTCCCCAACCTCGTCATTATGGCTGGGTGGTAAGCGAATAGAAATGTGATGTCCTGCATCATTCCTTCCAATAATGCCCATTCCTCCTTTGAGTTCAGCCTTTATGTCAAATCCAATATTTCGCTCAACCTTTTCAACTCTAATTTCTACTGGCATCGGTTGATTCCAAGTCGTTAATATTTCTTGCCGTAGTGACATGAATTTAGCCGCTTCAACTTCTGCAAATAAATCATCTATTGATGGACCCGAATGTGTTTCATCTTCCGAACTACTATCCAAGGCTATGGCTTCACTGTCGTCATCTTCAAGCAAGCCACTTGTGCTATCATTTTCATCTGGAACTTCACTTTCATCTGGAACTGCCGAGAGTATTTCTGCAATCTCGTCCGGGACTTCACTTTCACCATCTTCAAGCAATCCACTTGTGCCGTCATTTTCATTTTCATCAGGAACTGCCGAGAGTATTTCTGCTACCTCATCCGGGACTTCATTTTCATCCACTATATTAGCCATTGAGTCGTCATTTTTCTTTGCTGCAATAACTATCCCTGCTCCAACGGCTGCTGCCGAACCAGCTGCAATAGCGGTCCAAGATTCTGGAGGTAGTTGATGAGCAAAATCATCAATTAACCCAATCAACATACCCTGCAATTCTGCTTTTTCTTCTGCATTAGTAGAATTAGAAATCTGTGTCTGTAAATTATCAACCGTTTGTTGAGCAATTTGCTGATGCTCTTGTGGGATCAGTGAGATTAGCACATCTAATGGATCTTTTTCCTCTTGAATTTCAACGTCATTTTCACTCATGTGGGTTGTTTCTGAATTCTCAACTTGCGCAAGAATGTCGGATTGGCTCGAAGAATGTGTCGATACCATGGCGACCTCCATTGAATTACTCTCTGAAGAATCATACATCCTAACTTTCCATTCACCCTCATCGTAAATCTTAAACTCAACTGTGCCTGAAGTTTGACCATTGACGGGATGAACTTCATATGGGTCATTATCCGAATAATTCCTTTCAAGTGGGCCATAAAGCCCAATCCAAGAGCCACGTGTTGCAGGCCAAGGTGGTGCGGTGAAAGAAATAGTAATCAAATCCGAAGAAATGGAAAGAATTGTAAGAGTGGGCTCAGGTGCATCCCAGCCCATTTTTTCAAACAAGGCCATCCATTCTCGTCGGTCTATTTTTTCATTGCCATTTTCATCAATAACTTTGATTAATGAACCCATTAGCCATGGAGGAATGTCGGCAACGCCTAGATTAGAGATGCCTTCGCGTAGTTCAAATGGATCTAAAACGTCATTTCCATCTAGGTCCATCTTTGTAAACATCATTCCAGGGGTGAATCCCTGTTCAGCCATGAATCCTGCCAACTTATTGAATAGTGCGTTTGAATCAACTTCGGTCATGTCATTTGCATTTGAGCGATTTTGCCAAGCCTCGGTTGCATTTGCTGAAAAATCATTCATCCGCTGCTCTGCAACGACGGCCATTTGTTGTCCTTTCTCGGTCTGAGCCATGGCAGCGCCGCTTGCTCCAGCAACACCACTCAATGCCACAGTAGCAGCCTGAGAGGCAACACTTGAGTGAATAATTCCTCCTACTATAAAGGAGAATATTGAGAAGCAACAGGCGATTCCCGAAATTATTTCACTACCTTCTTCCCCTAATAGAATAGAAAGGCCAATCGTGGCGGCAATTCCGTACCCACCCATCTTGTACCATTGGGCATATGGGGTGGCTGACATGAACTGCCCACTACCTTATGACTTGAAGCAGTTTCGCTTTACTTTCTAAGCGAACTATTGCAAAGGATACAAGATATTGAACTCACATTATTGCCGACTGCATTAGAAATATTGGTTGAGATTGGGCCATTGTTTCCAATCTCCATGCTGCCACGGAAGGCTGCAAAGAACTTCCTCAACTTCATCTAATAATCCGAGGTTGCGCTCAATCTGAATTAGGTGAAGCCAATTTTTTAGAGCACCTAACTGAGGTCCAGGTGAGAGTTTCGTGTGCCGCATAATCCACTCACCGGTGGCTAGAGAATCGCCATTTGTTCGAGATACACTGAGTTCAGACAGGCGCTTGTGAAATGCGATACATTCTGCTAACGATGGACCTTCACCGCCAGCATCCGCCCATGCCAAATCCATACGCTTTACTTCATTTAAATCAGACGCCAATAAATGTGAATAAACTCGTAACTTCCCCTCTGGCTTCCCAATTGGGAGGTTTTTTACCCACCTCCTTAGGTTTAATACACGGCGTATTTGCGATGTAGAAAGTTTGCATTTTTTCAATTCTTTTTCAAGCCCACTAGTTGCAGCATTTGTGAGTACAAGTGCAAGGCGCGCCTCTATTGAAATGCCCTGCAGATGTGAACTCATTTGTGCAATTATCGCAGTATCATTTTCATCCCATTCACTCGGCAATATGCGATTTAATAGCCCATCAACCGCCATGCGATGTAAGATTACTCCTGCATTATATCCCGCTAGTATTTTGCTCAATTCGATCCAGATTCTCTCCGGTGCAACCATTCTCAACATATGTTGTTGGTCTAGTAAGGATTTTCCCAATTGTAAATCAGCTGAACATAAATTGCCTTTGCCGAGATCCATAAAACGGTAGGCCCGAATTACTCGCAAACCGTCTTCACCTAAGCGTAATCGGGCATCGCCAACTGCGCGTAGACATCGGTTTTGCAAGTCAATTCCCCCTCCAAATGGGTCATGCAATAATCCTCTTGCAACATCGACAGCCATCGCATTGAAGGTAAAATCACGCCGCGATAAGTCAAGAACAAGCGATTTACTATACTCAACTGAATCAGGTCGTCGGCCATCACCATAAGTTCCTTCTCCACGTAAAGTAGTAGTCTCAATCAAATCATCACCTGCTCGCAGAGTAACAGTCCCAAATGCAACTCCCGTGGGTATCGCATCGGGAAATAATTCAATCATCTCATCAGGAGAAAGGTCAACGGCAAAATCCCAGTCTATTGGGCGTCGGCCAAGCAATACTTCACGCACAGCGCCACCGACTAACCACATCCCTCCCTTTGAATTAACCTTGGAGATACAATTCAAAATAGCATCTGGTATGGAAGAAATCATCTCCTCCAACTCAGCATTAAGAGGAACTCCAACTACATCTGCCAAACTCCCCTCCTGCATTTGCTCCCCTCCAATTATGCTGACGAGATAGCCACCCTTTCTCAATGTTAAGGAAGAAAACCTCGCATGCGAATGGTTATTGACACCTTCTATGACCAACGGATGGTGCGAGCATGAATTGGTCAGGTGACGAGATAGTGTTGGTTGATATTGATTGGTTAAAGCCGCATGAGGAAGTAAAGCCGAAAAAAGTAGAGGAATTGAAGAAAATGACAATTCGTTGGAAGGGATATACAAAGCCAATAATAGTTGATTCAGTGACTGGTTCAGTTCTTGATGGTCATCACCGCTACAATGTTGGCCTTGAGTTGAATTTGAAGCGGTTACCGGCATTACTTGTCGATTATCTGCAAGACGAAAACATCTCAGTAACAGTTTGGCCGAATAATGAATTAGTTGAAATTAGTAAGCAAGATGTGATTGAAAAGTCGCTTTCAGATGAAGTTTATCCTCCAAAGACAAGTAAACATATTTTGACTAAAGATGTCCCTCCAATTTTTGTTACCCTTGCGGAATTATCGCTTTCAGGTGACGAGTGAGCAAGCGCAATCGGAAGCCACATCATCACATGGCGTTAGAATATCTTGCCAGTTGTTCACACGTCTGGCGAGCAGATAAGGCTGCGCCACAAGTGATTTCCTTTACCTTTGATGGTCACCGCCAATTGTGGCTCTTCGACCACTTCAACTCGTATAGAAAACATTCTTCCCTGACGAGCCAAAGCAATTTCCACCTCATCTCCGACCTTCCCTTTCAAGTATTCCTTGACATCTTTTGTGGTGTGAACTCGTTGTCCTGAGACTGCAACAATCTCATCACCAATTTGGGCGATATTTCGCATTGGAGATGGAATCTCGAAGGCACCTATTTTCAGCAACCCACTTTTTCCCGTAAGGCGTAATCCCAACCACCCTTGGGGGGGTATTCCCTTCGATTCGTCTACCTTGAAATCATCGTCATCATTTTCTTTCTTCCCACTTGTTAGCATTAGGCCGAAAGTTTTCATTGCCTCATTGACAGGCGGACGCCCTTTTTCATGAATCAAAGTCCGTAACATCCCAGATAATCTAGAACCTCCTTCGGTGGCATGTAGTGCAGCAAAAATTTCCACTTCACCTACCCCTGGGCTAGGTGAATTGCGATTGTGTTTTTTCCATAGTTCAGCAAATAATAATTCTAGTCCCGAATTGCCCTTTGAGCGCCGACGAATCTCTGCATCCAAACAGAAAAGAGCCAACTCGCCTTCATTATAGTAAGAAATACGGTGCTCAGTTGCATGTGGATTTGGGCGATAAAGATGAATCCAAGCCTCATGCGAAGATTCTGCTAAAGTTTGCTTACTATTACCGTCTCCTCGCAAATGGCGTGTCATTTTTCGCTTGAAGTCAATCCTATAATCATCTTCCGACCACACTCCGCTGCGTACGCAAATAACATCTCCAAGCCAACTTGTTCCACCTTCAAACCACCATAATAAATCAGTAGTCTGCTCAGTATCCAAGTCATAATTCAAGTACTTCTTTGGACGTAAATCCTTCACATTCCACAAATGCATATATTCATGTGATAGCAGACTCACTAAATCTCTCCATCCATCCTTTTGACCCACCCACAATGCTTTCCTCGGCACCATACTGGTTTGACTGCGCAGGTGTTCCAAACCACCTCGAGAACCAGATGTTAATTGTAAGACGGTCGTGTAGTCAGGAATATCTGGGACTCCAAATAACCGGTGGCTTTCTTCAGCGATTAGGCGGATTGCCTCTTGGATCCGTTCAACTGCATCTGAATCTATAGATGCACCCCCTGAGTCCCAAAGTTTGAGGTGATGTGGGATTCCATTTATCTCTATTGTATCGCTTGGGGTGGCATTTGCTTCAACTATTCCATCTAATAATTCATCACGATTTTTTGCAACAAAATGATGTGTGGTGCAACCTGCTGGAGTCTGCCCTCCTTCCCCAAGATGGTTGAGCCAACTTACCTCAACTGGAGGTAATTGTGTAGCCGGAATCCACTTGCTTGGCAAATGCATTGTGACGCCCACTTGATTTTCTTCAACAACTGAACGATGCCCTCCTACTTCATTATCCGCCCAAACACATCCTCGCTTTGGCAAAAACCAAGTGAAAGGGGGCATCAAATGTAGGTGAGTTGAATCAAGGTGATTTGAGCGAACCGTGAGGTCAGCACAAAGTAAATCATAGTGCAATACTACAGTTTTAGAGGGGCTCCGCCCACTTACTATTATTCCATTTATTCCATTTCTTTTCCAAGATAATTCTTTTCCCGACTCATCACAAACACGTAAATCACGAACATGTTGAAATGGCTCTCTCATTAGATATGAACCTGGTACCCAGCGGGGAAATGTAAATTCACACACCCCATCTCCTCTGCCTTCGGCAATAACCGAAACCTGCATTAGTCGTGAACTCGGGTTTGAGCAAGAGATGAGTACATGCAAAGTAGGCGCCATATACCTCTCTCAAAACGCACACAGCGCACACGGCACATTAGGGTGTCCCTTAATCTGCAACTCTAGTTCAACTAGGGGGTGAAATCTTGGTGCTGAAATTCTTCGCTTGAAAAATCATCATCTTCATCATCACCCTCGATGTTCACCTTTTCATTTCCAGTGTCAAAAAAGGAATCGTCTGCACCGCCAAACGGCTCCCACACTCCATCTGTACCTTTGTGATCTGGTGCGCCCGGATGCATCATGTGGATGTCGGTAATCATCAACAATAGTGGCCAAATTCCTGCAAGCCAATCGGCTTCACGTTCAAGTAATTCAAGTAATGGATGGATGCCATTTTCTTCCTCCAATTCATCTAAGTCACCATCACCATCAGCAATGTCTTTTTGCACAACGATGTCATGTAAATCAAAATGAATAATTGGTGGTTGTAGGTCATCGGGTAATTGCCGTAAAGCGGTGATCAAATCATACATGCGATTGATCAAACTTTCATTTATTCCAAAGTGATCACGTAGTATGACAATGCCCTCGTCGAATAAATCTGCCAAATCTTGCGGACTCGGTATTCTCGGTTCACTTTCACAAATATCTACTGGACCGAATACTACGCTACCAAGGTCTGTATCCAATAAGTCATCACCCTGTCGCTCTCTCTTTACCAATTTTTGATGTGTTCGTCCACCCAATGGTGCGAGAATAAATCCTCCTTCTTCAAGGCGATTCTCAATCCAATTTGGGATTTCCCTAAGAGAGCCTGTTATCAACACACGTGAAAGCGAGGCAGGGATTTTGGGTGGGACAATGCTCAAATTCTCTATTTTGATTACACTGATGTTTTCTCGGTCAAATAGGCGGTCAGTGGCATGTATCACTACTTCTTCAGAGGGGTCAAGAATGAATACCTCTCCTTCAGGGCCAACTAACTCTGAAACTAATGCACCCATGTACCCTCCTTTGCAACCGATAATGAGAACTGTATTTCCAGTTGCCAGTTCCAAATGTAATAATAATTGAGAAACCATATGTGGCGCAGAAATAGTTTTTACTCCTCCCTTTAGAGTTTCTAAGAATACAATCGGGCGGTCATGGAAAAAGGGAGTTGGTTCAATATCAGTAAATTGGCGGATGTCAACTTCCATCATTGCCGCATTAAGGCGCTGGTCAACCTCAAAACCCGCTTTGCGCAGGCGATTGATTAAGGCGGCCATCGGGTCCATGTATTAGCGATGAGAGTGTCCTTCTTGAACCATATGATTGCTGCGGCCCGGCTAATTGAATGAACTTAAGGGATGAAAGTACTCGTGTCATCAACCAATTCAATAGCAAAAACCCGATCTAACTCCACCTGTATTTCATCAGATTCTTCGCGACCTCCAAAGGCTTGCTCATTTAGCAATGCTTCTTGTTCTTCGGTTAAAATGGAAGTAGAAAAACTGCCAAACAAATCATGCATTAATGCAGTTTCAATACGCCCGAGATGTTCAGAAAGTGTGCTTCGAGCAATTTTCAATTCAAGTGCTAGGTTTGACATCGTTATTTCTCTTGGTACGTTATACCAACCTCTGTCAAATGCCGCCTTAGCAATTCGTATCTGTTGGGGGGAAAGAATGCCGCTATTTGCAACTTTTTTGGCTGATAACCCGCGAGCTGAAACTCGATCGGGTTTGAAAAGCATTTTTGCACCCCCTACTACCAATTTCAGGGAAAGAGGTGACCCGCTAATGGAATAGTGTATCCCTTCTTGATCAAGGCGTGAACCGGGAATGGTGTGGGTTCGTCCAGTACGAGCATTTAAATTTGTCAATTTATGTGAGAGTTTAACCAGCAATATCCACTCATTTTCATTACCTTGAGGTTTAAGCATGATTTCCTCACATTGAATATATGAAATATTGTTCAAGTCATCAATGCCAAAACCTTCATTGAAGATAACACGCAAAATAATTCGAACGTTATTTACTCTCCTTTCAATGTATCCGATGAATTCGGCAAAGGCACAAACCTCGCACATTATACCTACATCAGATTTGACCAGCCGGGCACGTTTCCAAAACAAGGTCACTTCCCGCATATTTATTCAATACAGGGTTTCTTCCAAAAGGGTATCGCCTTGAAATTTCTTTCTTCAAACCAAACTCAGGTCTATTATTCTACCATAAAAAGCAAATTTCCCCTCAAATCCAAAAAATGGGCATATATTGCTATGCGGATAGGAAACCTCAATGAGAATGGGTAACCATGAGGTATGTGAGAAATAGTCCGGCGATGAAACCAACAACTCCCGCTCCTGGGATTCCGTTAGCAGCATCATTAAAACCAATTGCACCAAAAGCACCTATAGGGGCTCCAAATGCAGTCATTCGTATCATCAATTCCTTATTTCCTAAAGGTGGTGGGAGTGGACGCAAAGTGATTGCATGTGGCTTCCTCATCACATGCCAATGGTTTGAAGAAGGATTTTCTCTTAGCCAATTAGAGATTGCAGGGCGCATTGCTGGATTTTGACTAGTTGATTTACCTCTGCCGGTAATCAATTGGATTCTACCCAAATTGGCTTTATCAGCATTTATTATTTCGATTAAAGATATTGCTGAGCGCACATCCAAATCATGTAAATCAATTGCTACTTTATTATCGCTGGGGCGGATGTGTGAATCTACTAGCCAAGTTTGATCACCTATCATTGATTCTGCAGCCCAAACTTCAATTGGTCCTAAAATGCTACGTAACCGAATTAATGTGGCAGTATTATCAACCGCCTTGCGGATTTTCCGACCATATATTGAATAATTCAAGAATGCGATGGTAAAAATAATTCCACCGCCAATGCCAGCAATTTTAATACCCAAAATAAAACCATCCTGGAAGGCATGGGCATAGAGGACAACAATATAGGTCAAAACGGAGGTATAGAGGCCAAGGATAATACCGGTTGCCGCCGCTTCGCGTATTGTTAATTTCTTGCGAATCCATCCTAGTTGAACACCTGCTGCCTCAGCGACATTTGCCCCCCTCAAGTTGCCCATGAGGTGGGGTTGTATGTTCTTTCTTCAATACTATTCCTATGGGTAGGAGTGTAGTATTGCCTAACAAGCATCAAAAAGAAAGACTCAATCCCCCATGCATGAACCTCTTGCGAAACGGTCTAGGTAATCGTTCGCGGGAAAAGAAAATAGGTTTGTGGATTGCGGGAATATCTGGTTTTTTATTCCTATCATTTTTCCTTGCCCCATTATTGCTTGATGAAGGCAGTGTGCCAATGCTATCAGGTAGAGCGAATGCCTTTGATTATGCAACCGAAGACGACTTTGGAAGTTGGGGTAATCAGCAAACAAATAATTACTCCGGCGCAGGGCATGACCAATCGCAGCACGGCACTTTCTCGTGGATGGAGTTAGACCCATATACCGGATTCATTTATGCATTTGGAGACTTGAATTGCCATAATAAACATGAGCGAAGTTGGGAAATAAATGGTAATCAAATGCCGGTTTGTACTCGCGACCTAGGCATATTTTTCGGAGCATTGTTGGGTGGTTTGCTATTTGCTTACAGGGGTCATAATCGCTGGACAATTAGAGATTCATTTCTTTCGGTTTTCCCCGATGAAAAAATGACACAAATATACCTAAATGATTATCGATTAAAGGTAGTTTTGGGATTCATGGCATTAGCAATAATTCCGATTGGTCTTGATGGTGGGATTCAGATGCTTACTTCATACGAATCTACCAATACAATGCGAGTATTGACAGGTGCGCCATTCGGCTTTTTCCTCTTTTGGTTTTTCGCCGCTTCACTGGCTTCTCGTCCGGCGAAATTTAATTTTGAGGCATCCGATGTTATCCTTCCAGCGAATGCCAAATTGGCAATGAAACAGGATTCAGAAGAATAATCCGCATCCCCTCTCTCCTCCTGTGCCCTTCACTCAAACAATTGTTGTGCGTGAGGCAAAGCAAGAGTCGTCAAAGAGGAAAGGTGTTCGGTTGTTACGCCAGAGGGGAAAACCCGTCTATTAGTAATGTAAAGTACGGAGAGTGGTTACTCAGGAATGGCGGTTTTCCACCATGCAAGTAATTGCTCAATGCTCATCGGAGCAGGGCAATCTTTGTGCCCAGATGTAAGCATGTCAAGACGGCCAAATATCGCCTCAATTTTTGCTTGAAGTTCTAATGCAGATTTCTTTTTTGAATCAACTTTAATGGGTTTGAGAATATCAATTAAGGCTTCATCCCAATTCTTGCTAGTGTTTCTCCGTCGCCAAGCAGCGATTTCTCCCATCAAGGGCCACATTGCAAGTTGAAGGCGCCCAAGTCCAACCCATTCATCACGTATTTTGAATAATGGAGCATCTGAAAAGGGCACATGAGCTTGTTGGCGATGAGTAAAACCAATTTGTTCATACCAACGAATCATTCTCTGTGTGTGACGTTGAGTGACTGAGCGAACAGGACCCAATTTGCGCCTTAGGCGAGGGATATCGGTTGAATCGATAAAAGAAAGTGTACCTAATATTGACCAGCATGAATGAGAAATCGGCCTTGCAGTCACATCTGCATCTCGGGCTTTCTTCATTTCCCACGCCTTTTCAGCATCCTCCATCCATTGAGCAGGAGTTTTCTTTGATAACCACCCTTCAACCAAAGCAGTTGCCTCTTTTGGAGCCCCCGGGAGGCGGCGTTGCTTACGCATATTTTTCACCATCCGAGCCAAATGCTGGCGGTCGACTTCCTCTGGATTTACATTTTGAGGGGGGGGGCGCATGGTGAGGAATTTACGCAAAGCAGCCCGCAATGATTTGCGAAGTTCCACTTTACTCCCCTCATTTAAGATAGGGCCAGCCACAATACATTTGTCAAAAGGAGCCGGAACTTGAGAATCTTTACCTAAGACCGAGTAATAACCGGCGCGCAGGCGTAATTGTATTTCACTCGTCTCAAAATATTCTCCCTCTTTTGAAGACGAACGAAGGGTGCCGGTAGAGATTCTCTTTAGGGCAACATCCGGGTCACAATCAACCCACACCACCAAATCTGGAATCAAAGCGCCGCGGTTCATTCCTGCTACAGCTTCAACCCCCAAACCTCCGATTATTCCTTGGTAAACAAGAGATGAATGCACATTACGGTCACTGATGACCAAGTCACCCTTCATCAATCGCGGTTTGATCCAAGTATGGCTATGGTCAACTCGGTCTGCTGCGAAAAGCCCGGCCTCTTCCAATGGAGTACGATTGCCTTTCCGCACAGCGTCCATCGCTAATGCACCTATTTCTGAATGCCGTCTAGGCTCATGGGTTAGATGAATATCAGGAAAGGGGAAATCAGCGGCAACTTGACGGAGAATCCGTACTGCCTCACCTTTCCCAGAGCCATCTCCACCTTCAACTGTGATGAGATACATTACGCCACCTCTTCATTATCTTGGTCAAGGAATTGGTCCTTTGCAATGGATAACAAAGCCATTCCAATTAATACCATCAATGGTCCAAAAATAATGAAGCCGCGACTAAAAAGGGAAATTCCACAAAGATATTGAGTGCGGCGGTAATTAGCACCACGCTTTGCTTCAGAGGCAGCAATAAAACCTACAAAGGCGAATACGATGGTAAGTATGGCAATTAATGTTGAAAGAGATACTGTTCCTTCGAGAAGTGAAGCATCCAAATCATCGAGCGACCCTTCTTCACGAACCCCGTCGCCAGGAGTCATTGTAAGAGGGTCCTCTCCCGCTGGGTCCGGCATTATTATTCTTTCAATGGTCACATAATCGTCAAGAACAGCAACTAAAAGCAAAGGTTCGACTTTAACACCCTCTATTCTATAGAATCCTGCGTCATTTGTAGTGGTCGTCCTTAATTCCTCTGTTCCATCAACAGACATTATTCGTATATGCACTCCTCCAACAACCTCTCCCGTTTCAGCCTCAATTGCTGAGCCGGTTAAATCAACATGCTCAGGAGGATTAAAAAGCGATGAACTCAAGACATCGCTTGGATTGCCATTTAGCAATAATGTCCCTGTCATCAATCCCAAAATACTCCCTGCAATAATAAACCACATAGCAACAGTTCTAGTTGCTGAAGTTTGAGCAGCGGCATCTCGGCGAGCAATAACTTGAGCAATCCGACGTTCCTTCACTCGGCCATGATTTTGCTTGGAAGAAACGGTAACTTCTATTTCTTCTAGGTTTTCATCTGAATCAACAAATGATTCAGCAGTTGAGAGTTTTTTCTGAACGCGAGCACGTAAGGCTGCAATTCGCCCAGCGCGGTCATCACTCACCTATGTCGCCTCCGCGTATTGGGAGGCAGTTGCCCTATGTGAAAGGGCAACCTTCAATACCTACTATTTTTTGGCCGCTAACCAAACTATTAGAAGCAGCACTGCGAGCAATAGCAATGTAATTGCAATAAAAAATCCGATGGATTGTTCGGCCAACTTCCAGTTTTCTTCTCCATTCGTAGTTTCTCCATTATTGCCAAGGCCTTCGCCGCTCGCATTTTCACCAGGGCCAATGCTTGAGTCAAGTGAGTATTCTGAATCCCCTTCACTAAAGTTGACTAAATATGAAAAAGACCAATTTTTCCCAGTCAACAGAAAACCCTGCTGGGCCTCATCCCAAGCGATACCATTGAGAACATTGGCATGTTCATCTTGGAGATCAAACAGAGAGGTTGCATTGATATTGGCTTCTATAATGCCATTTAAAGGATTAATTTTCATAATGCGCGAGGTACTCCAAATATTCGCATAAATATAGCCGCCGTGACATTCCAGTTCATTGATAAAAACTATTGGTTGGCCCGATAGTGTAACATTTATTTGCCGTTCAATTGCAAAAGTAGAAGCGTTTCTAAAAGTCAAGACCGAGGTTCCACTCGACATTACCAGTTGAGTTCCGTCGAAACAAAGGCCCCAGCCCTCACCGGCGTAAGAGAAGTTTGAGGCGAGAGTGAAGTCACCCTGATTCCACACAAATGCGGTGTTATTTTTCCATGACAACTGGATAATTTTTCCCTCTACGCCGGTCATGCCCTCTGCAAAAACTTCGTTGGGAAGGCTAACTTGGCGAATGGATTCACCAGTGGTCAAATTTACTTGACGCAGGGTTGAATTGCCGTAATGTCCTGTACTTTCGTACAATTCACCGTTAATAAATTCTAAACCTTGGGTAAATGATGAATTATTATGAGGAAATGTATTAATAATTTCGCTATGAAAATATTCTAATTCGGGCGCAGCATCGTTGTTTTCACCCATTGCGGTGCTCATTGCCGATAGGCTGAGTAAGCACGCCAAAAGTAGTGTCGCAAGTGATTGCGTCCGAGTCATCTATGATGCCTACTCAGTTGATGCTTAAATACATCGGGACAAGTCGGTAGTTTAGTAATGCGTATGTGTTACAGTAGGTTGAGTTCTATGTCCGCCGAGAATGTTGTTATACCCCGCTCTAAACCGAGTATTATTCTACTTCTATTGGTAGTTTCTTCTCTTTCTCCTTTGGCGGCTACAGCAATTGCCGATTCTAGTGACGGCCCTCCTTCTCAACCAACCTCTGAAGAGCAGGAATTAATAGGTGACATTAGTGAGTTTAATCCACTAGATGGCAAACCATATACCTTCTTTGAAGACGATCAACCGGTTTATTCGGCAACCAGGTTTTTCAAGCAAGCTTGGATGAATGCAGAAAGCCCTGGGGTTGATGATTTTCTCAACTGGGAGCCCCAAGTCAGTAATGCGCGTTCCGGCGCAAGAGCGTGTAATCGTCACACTGTAGGCGAAAGTGTCAATGTACCTTCTGGGTCTGGAAGCCTAGCTACAACTGTGCAAAAAACCACAAACACTGTTGCCTTTTTGGTTCAAGATGGTAGAACTCTTTCATCAACTGTGCTGAATAATTGGGCCACAACTTGGGATCAAACTGTTTATCCTACTCTAACCACATACTATGGTAAGGATTACGGAGATGGAAATGGGCCATCCCCGCCCGATGTTGACGGGAATTGTCAAATCGAAATCGCAATCATTGATGTCGATGGCGCTTACAATATTGGTGGCTATTTTTCCCCAAGCCTCTCCTCGTACCGCGAAATTATCTTTGTTGATATTGCTGACGCCCCTCTTTCATGGAGTAAGGTGATTCTCGCTCACGAATTTGAACATTTGCTGCATAACGCCTTGGACCCATATGAAAATTTGTGGATTGACGAAGGTAATGCTGATATGGCCGCATTCCTCTGTTTTGGTTCTTCTTCAACTCTTGCAGGACACGTCAATGCTTGGACTTCATCTTCTGGATTATCTGTGCGCTGGTGGAACCAGCGTATCGCCGACTATGGCGGCGGTTTCATCTTCATGCTTTATCTTGCTGACCACCTTGGCGGTGGGCCCGCAATTAGAAATTTAGTGGCCGACCAGTCAACTGGAGAAGCAGGAATTGTCAATTTAGCAAGAAGTCCACCAGGGGGGTCTGCAGGTGTAATCGGAACAACATTTGACGAAATTTTCACCAATTTCACCATTGCAGCAACACTTGATAGTGGCCAAGGAGTCTATGGGTTGAGTAATTTGGCATTAACCGATTTATGTTCGGGTGGAGCATTCTGTAAAGTTCAGCCGGCCGATACAAATAGCGATTGGAGCACACCTTGGTCATCTACTGGTAATGCCATTGAGGGATGGGGTGTGCAGGTTTTCAAGTTGTCAGAAGGGTCTGCCGCACCGGCGCCACTTACCCTTAGAGTCACCGCCGATGTGACAAATATGGCTGGTGTATTAGTCAGTCGTTCTGCAACAGATGGGGTGTACACTGTAGAGAAAATTGTGTTTAATGGATTAGTAGGAACTGGCTTGGTTCCTGGCTTTGCCAATCAAACCGATGAAGTTCATGTTATCACTTGGTATGCCAGTACAATCGGTGATTGCGATTATACCTCTTGTGGTCCAACCTATCCCGCTGGAACAGTTGATATTGAGGCTGCAAGAATTACGAGTCCTGCTACAATTTCCCTAAATTCAAGTGCAAATAGTGACCGCGATAATGATGGGAGAATTGACACAGTAAGGGTCGGTTTTGATATCCTTTCAAACGCATTCTTTGAGGATTTAAATGTTGAGATTGAAGCAATAGATGGTTCAGGTGTGATTGTTGACACGATTAATACACAAGTTTCTGCGGGCGGCGGTCAAGCAGTCACAACTTCGTTTTGGTTTACTCCCGCAAAGACTGAATCGTATACATTCCACTTTATCATGACAAATTTATTGGGAATTACAGTTAGTGAAGTAAACAGTATGGCGTTTCCTCTTGACAACATGCGTCCAATTGTAAATGGTTCAATTGATACGAATTTGTCGTTGACATGGGATTTTGTGCAATTTGTTGGAGAGGGGGCAGACCCATGGGGGCTTTCACTTACAAATGATACCTTACCTAATGCTGATGCACCAGTTGCTTACTTGTGGGACTTTGGTGAGGGAAACACTTCCTCTCTGCGTAGCCCTGTGGAGAGCTTTAGATCTGCTGCAAACCTTGTGCCGAGTTTGTCAGTGCAAGATAGTGGTGGGCTTTGGAGCGAAGTTCAGTTCTTCAATTTGACAATATTCGATGACCTTGCGCCAACTCCGGTTATTACCGTAAATGGGCAACTAATTGGTACTTCAATCATCATCAATACCAATGAAAGGGTGCTCTTTAGTGCCGGACAAACCGCAGATAATGTGCCAATTGAATATTTGCTATTCACATGGGATTGGGGTGATGGCACTTTTGAAGGTGGCCAGGGTGATTATAGCGCGCATCATGAATGGACTGAAGGGGATAATATTGGTACCAATTATTCACTCACGCTCACCGTAAATGACTCAATAAACGAAGGCTCAATCGTAATTGATGTCATTGTATTCAACCGTCTGCCAAGAGTTATTTTTGATGAACAATTGGTAGTCGACACTCTAACTCCACTTCAAATGCCAGATATGTTTGTTGACGATGACGGATTTATTTCTACCGTAGAATGGCAATTTAGCGGAGGAGTCAACCTCTCAATTTCAGGAGTAAATACTCAGAGTTCTTTCACAGAGACTACCTCATTCCAGCGGCAACCTTGGGCGGCATGGAGAGCACCGGGGATTAAGCAAGTAACTGCTATTGGAACCGATGATGACGGTGGAATTACGGTTGCACAATTAGAAGTATTAGTTAGAAACCAATTACCAATCGCCGACATAGAAGTTCACAAGACAGCAGCGCAAGGTTCACCTGTTATTGACTTTAGACAAGTTGATGCAGATGTAGATACGCCATACACTTTTGATGGTAGGGATTCTTTTGACCCAGACGGGACACTTTCCGATTCTTCAATATTGATTTTCAACTGGACCTTCAGCGACGGATTCACTTCAAATCAAGCACAAATAACCTATAATTTTACAGACCCTGGCACCTATACTGCGAGCCTAATTGTGACTGATGAAAATGGAGAAGAGTCAAATCCAAAAGTTCTTGTAATTCGTGTTGCGAACCCGTTGCCGATTATTGAAGTGCGAGTCCTTGAAGGATGGGCTGATGGAGAGTTGGTTGATGACAATACACCGCGCCCATTAGGTTGGGCGCCGGAAAATGTTTCACACATTTTTGATCTTCAGGGGAATATACATGTTGCCGCAGGCACTTTACTTTACTTTGATTCCACTGGGACGAGAGATGGTGATAGCCGTTTTAATTCGGGATATGTTCCTTTTGAATCAAATAGTTCAAACTGGAATGGATTGGTTGAATATTTGTGGGACTTTGGCGATGCAACCCCTACTAATCGAGAATCTCACCCATGGCATTCCTTCGCAGAACCGGGTGAATATTCTGTCACTTTGACAGTTCGCGATGCCTACCAAACGGGGGATACTTCATCTTACAAAATCACCGTAATAGTAAATCTTGCGCCAGTTATTCATTCAATAAGTGGCGATGAGAATCCGACTCAAACCGAAGTTACAATTTTCGAATTGAATGCCACAGACCCTGAATGGGAGGGAAATATTGTTATTTGGCGAGATGATGATGTCAATGATGGGTCAATCGACGACCGCTCTACCCGAGTCTCACAAGCACCAACCTATTATTGGGAATTTGGTGATTCAGAAGAGGGAGTTGAAATGTGGATAAATTCTCCTGCGGATGATGGGCGTCTTTCTCATGTTTACAATGAAAGTGGGCTATATAGGATACAAGTGAAGGTTTGCGATGCAATGGGCGACTGTACAGTCGGAATAATTGAAATTGAAGTTTTGAGTAAAAAGGAAGAAATTGGCGCATTTTCTGACTTTGATTGGAAGGATTGGCGAGAATGGTTAGCCGGAGCTGGAAGCGAATCAGCATTTGTCCTTGGCTTGATTTCTGCAGTATTGATTTTAGGATGGCTGGTAATGCGTTCTCCTTCAATTGATGAGGAAGAAGATGCAGAAGATGCAGCCTTGGTTTACAATGTGGATAAGGTTGAGATTGAAGGCGGATCATTGGGAATGGATCAGCACGTTGCTCCACCTGCGCCGAAAATACTGTCTAAAGAGGAGAGGCGCGCCAAAGAATCAGGCTATATTCGCCCGGTGAGAAGTCGACGAAGATAACCCGCCTATCCTTGGGTGGTGGAAGTGGATATTGTTTGTAATAAGTATGTGAAAGTAGGTCCGAGGGAAAAGGGCATGAACCCCCTCCTCTCTACTTCACATGAGGCGAGGCAATGAGAATTGAGGGTCTAGGGGGCAGAATTGTCTGTTGGCTCATGCTATTCATTGTAGTATTGCCTCTTTCAACTCCTATTTTTGATTCTAATTTTGCTTTGACAAATGTCCAAGCAGCATCTAGTTCGGCTTGTACTTCAACCGGAGAAGTTCAATGGGGCGAATATGTTGCAAATACTACTATTGACACTTTTTACAATTTTTATGACGAGGGATTCGGTGAAGGCCCAATGGGTCCAAGCGGGGGTGGAGGACCAAATGAAAATAATGAAGATGGCGGCAGTGCTGACATTAATGAAGATCCCTCCACACTCCCTTATCCCGTGGAAGACTCGGCTAATTCTCTACGCCCATTGACAAGTGGATTTCACGTTAGCCAAGTCCATGAAAACGGAAGTGCTTCGGGCATTAGAGTCAATTTAACTACTGGAAAAACCTATACTTTTTGTGTAACTACTACTGCATATAATTCCACTGTTGATGCACCAATTGACGTTTATCTAATCTCGTCCTATGATTGGGATCTATATTCTTGGTCATATCAACTAAATGGTAACAGTATTGATGAAGAACAATTTGATTTCTCAAAAATACCTCCTGAATGGCGAGGTCCACTGACTTGGAGAACTTTCCGTGACGCTCACTCATATCAAAGCGTAAATGAAGTAACTTTTTCAACCGCTTTAGATATTCCACAAACCACCGGTGGAATGTTCAGTGAAGAATTAGAATGGCAGGAATTTAGAGTTGTGATTGATTCTTGGAATAATGGGCAAGGTGGAAATGCACCCGACCCGAAAGTCGATATTTCCGTTGACATTACTGTGATGGTAGAGGATCGGGTAATGATTCCACCGTGGACAGTTCCAATCGTATGTGGCATCGCCTTACTTAGCCTTGGTTCAATTCCATTTATTCTTCACACGCGATACAATAAACTTGGGCGTGAAGGTGTGGCTGTAGAACTACTTCCTTCACTTGAGGGAGATCAACAAAGTGAATTGGCGAAGGAAGTTGTTGACTAATACATTCAAGAGTTCATGACATTCTTGCAGGGTGCAAGTTGTAATTATCAAACGTGACAAATATTGGCGTAATTTGGTTTCAATATTCAAGGAGTGCCCAAGCATCTCGGGCATCCTTTACATTGATAAGGCCCCTTTCTGAAAGTTTATACTCTGAATGTAGGGTTGTATAGACAATGGATTGCTCAAGCATAGGTGCATGAAGTCGGGGCCAGTCTCCACCTGGGCCCATTCCCATAATTGCATATGAAATGCCGCTTCCAGTCATTTCAATCGATGCTTCAACAAGGTTGAGGCTCTCGTGATGATTTGAAGTTTCAAAACATAACTTTATGATTTCACAATTATCTGAATTTGATTTCACCATGTCGACAATTTCCTCAGCCGGAGGTACTGATTCACCATGGGAGGAAGAAATAATTTTGCAATTCCCGGCATTTGCAACCTCAACTAATTCATTGCGTACGCCTTCCTCAATTGAAATCTCTAAGTCAACCCAACTGACACCACTGGCAATTGCTTCACGCAATATTTCAATTCTTGCGGATTCTTCGCCTGGGTAATGTCCACCTTCGCTTTGTGGACGTACGGTAAAAATAACAGGGAGGGGTATTCCCTCTTTTAAATCAGAAATTATGGCTGAAATGTCAATGTCCTCTGGCTCTCGAACGCCCCATTCACTGGTGTCTAAATATGCGAGTTCATCTTCCACATTATCTTCAGAAACTTCAGGAGGAATTAGGAACAGTCTATCATAGCGAACTTCTACTAAATCAGCGCCGGCAAGATTGCTCCGCGCTGCTTCATCAAGCATCTCTTCAATAGTCGTCCCATTGAGCACAACACAGACTAAGGGGTCATTCATCGGCCCGCCCACCGGACAACCTACCTTAACCATGTCGTTGCACATGTCGCGCCCATAGACTCAATGAGGAGGGAGTGATTCGTCAAAAATCGGGGCACCGGAGGGGTGTTGTGGTAAATGATGCCTAATCAATAGGCATCTGTTAGGATGTAGGCGGCAAATGTTCACACTCCACGCATCATCCACTCCTTCGTTCTTTGCGCATGCTCATTAAGGGCGGCAATTAATTGTCTTTGATGTGAAACTATGGTTCCGAATAATTAGATAATGACACAAAACTATGTCCGGAATTAACAAATAAGTCTATGAGGATGATTCGAATTATGTCAAAAAAGGAAGTTGATATTTGCAATTATTGCCATATGAGGTGAAACTTTGAAGCCCAGAAAACGACTAATAATTGAGAAATATTGCTAACTGTTAGAAAGTGCAAAAAAAGGGCCAAAAATAGGTGGCCGGATAAACCTTGTTCCGGCAAAAAAAATGCACCTCGCTTTGATAAAAAAGTAAAGGTGAAAAAAAGCCACAAAATGGGGCGCTGCGGCCAACTCGCTTTACTTTCATTATAGCCCCCGTGGCCAGTGGGCAGTACGAGTCTTTATGTACCTCAAACAACCGCATTATATTGCCATCAAAGGGTGCTTTGCGAAGCGCCAAAGAAAACGGGGGAAAAAGACATGTCAAACGACTATACAGCCAGCAGTATTACCGTACTCGAAGGCTTAGATGCAGTGAGAAAAAGACCGGGTATGTACCTCGGAGACCCCCATGATGGAACCGCACTCCATCACTGCATTTGGGAAGTTGTTGACAATGCAGTTGACGAACACCTTGCAGGCTTCAATGATAGAGTAGATATTGCCGTACTTGGTGACGGTTCGGTTACCGTTCGCGATTATGGACGAGGAATACCAACTGGCATCCACGAAGAATTCGGAATTAGCGCGGCCGAAGTCATCATGACGAAATTACACGCTGGGGGGAAATTCGACAATGATTCATACAAGGTTTCGGGCGGACTCCACGGAGTTGGCGTTTCAGCAGTGAACGCAGTTTCTGAATGGTTGAAGATGACAATCTATCGTAATGGTGAAGTTTGGGAGCAGACATATTTCGCCGGCGTACCTGCTGCGCCATTGAAGAAGACTGGTGCTTCCGAAGGCACAGGGACTATTATCCATTTTAAACCGGACTTGACAATTTTCACTAATATCGTTGAGTTTGATTTTGAAACACTAAACTCGCGCCTAAAAGAAACTTCATTCTTGAATGCCGGATTACACATCCAAGTCTGCGATGAAAGAGGTGAAGAAAAAGAAGTAGTCGATCACCAATATAAAGGAGGGATTTCGGAATTCGTGAAGAAATTGAATGAACGAAAAAACGCACTTCATAGCGATGTCATTCATATTTCCGGCAATGTTGAAATCGAATTAGGGGATGTTGAAGTTGAAGTTGCACTCCAATGGACCGACGCATATAGTGAAACAATTTACTGCTACACCAATATCATCAGAAACCGCGATGGAGGCTCCCATATGTCCGGATTTAGGGCTTCTTTGACCCGTACAATCAATTCCTACGCACAAAGTCGCAACCTCCTGAAGAATGTAACGCAACTGTCTGGAGACGACATTAGAGAGGGCGTTGCGGCCATTATTAGCGTAAAACATCCAGATCCTTCTTTCTCATCCCAAACCAAAGATAAATTGGTTTCAAGTGAAGTAAAAGGAATTGTGGAAAAAATAATCAACGACAAATTAGGTGAGTTCTTTGAAGAAAACCCATCCACTGCGAAAGCAGTAATCGATAAGGCAGTTCTTGCCAGTAAGGCAAGAGAGGCGGCTCGCAAAGCCCGTGATTTAACTCGCCGAAAAGGTGTACTTGAAGGCGGCGGCCTGCCTGGTAAATTAGCCGATTGTCAATCTCGAAACCCGGAAGAATGTGAAATATACATCGTGGAAGGTGATTCTGCGGGAGGTTCAGCAAAGACTGGACGCGACCGTAGGATTCAAGCGATTTTACCGTTGCGCGGTAAAATATTGAATGTTGAAAGACAGTTAAAAAACCAAGCCAGAGTATACCAAAACAATGAAATTCAAATCATGATTAAAGCACTTGGTGCAGGCGTTGGCAATCCTCCAGAGGAAATTGAAGTTGACGAGGATGTCGATGCTGATGCCAAATCAAAGATATTGGACACTTATTTTAATGTTGAAAAATTGCGATATGCAAAAATCATTATTATGACTGACGCAGATGTAGATGGGGCTCACATAAGGACTCTAATTTTGACATTCATGTGGAGATTCATGCGCCCAGCAATTCAAAATGGCAATGTATTTATCGCTCAACCACCACTATACCAAGTTTCAAGAGGGCGGAAGCACAAGTATGCATTTAGTGACCGTGAAAGAGACATTTATATCGCTGAATTAAGAGGTGATAATCCCGATGCAAAAATTGGTATTCAGCGATACAAGGGTCTTGGAGAAATGAATCCGGACCAATTATGGGATACTACAATGGATCCAGAAACTCGCACAATGCTCAAAGTAACTGCTGAGGATTTCTCCGACGATGGCACAACCTCTGGTCTTTTCCAGACCTTAATGGGCGAGGATGTGGCCGACAGAAGGGCTTTTATTGAAAAGTATGCACGGGAGGTGACGAATCTTGACATCTGAGGACGACGATAATATGGAAGAAGAAAGCCAAAATCCGACCGATATTCAAATTCCAAAGTCTATTGACGAGGAAATGAAAAACAGTTACATCAATTATGCAATGTCCGTCATTATTGGACGCGCACTCCCCGATGTGAGAGATGGCCTTAAACCGGTGCATCGACGTATTTTGTATGGTATGTATGAGGGTGGGCACACTTCTGAAAAATCATTCTCAAAATCTGCTCGTTCAGTCGGTGAAGTAATGGGTAAATATCATCCGCACGGCGACCAATCTATTTACGACACAATGGTACGTCTTTCCCAAGATTTTTCTTTGCGCTACCCATTGATTGATGGCCAAGGTAATTTTGGTTCAATTGATGGCGATCCGCCTGCTGCTATGCGTTATACCGAATCAAGGTTAGATAAGATTGCAAAGCATATGCTCGGCGATATTGAAAAGAATACGGTTATTTTCCAACCGAATTTTGATGATTCTGAAAGTGAGCCAACCGTATTGCCCGCACGTCTACCAAATCTTTTGCTCAATGGTAGTGATGGAATTGCAGTAGGAATGGCAACAAAAATCCCTCCACATAATTTGCGTGAAGTATCATCTGCAATCAATATGCATGTGGCTAAAATAATTGAAGAAGGCGTTGAAAATAATCCTTCTATTGCTCCAGCAATAACTGTTGAGGAATATATGCAACATATTACAGGTCCAGATTTTCCAACCGGTGCAAATATTTTCGGAATTGACGGAATTGCAGACATGTATGCAACAGGGCATGGACGATTCCATGTTCGCGCCACTTGTGATGTTGAAGATGATGATAAAGGAAAGCGAATTGTCATTACTGAGGTCCCATATCAAGTGAAGAAAGGACCAATGCTAGAAGGAATCGCTGATCTCGTATCAAAAGAAACCGTCAAAGGTATCCGCGATATAAGAGATGAATCATCCAAGGAAGGAATTCGCGTCGTAATTGAAGTGAAACAGAACGCTGACCCTCACGCAGTATTGAATCAACTTTATCGTTCAAGCCGACTACAAGAATCATATTCTGCAAACATGATGGGTGTACTAGAGAATCAACCTATTCTCTTGACTCTTTCAAAGATACTACACACCTATGTGCGTCACCGCGAGGATGTCATTGAGAGGAGAACTCAGTTTGAACTTGACAAGGCTCAGCGTAGAGCACATATTTTGGAAGGCTTGGTCAAGGCTCAAGACCGTATTGATGATGTCATAAAGGCTGGCCGTGGTTCTGAAAGCAGAGAGCAATTTGAAAGAATTCTTCGTGGCGAGGAGGACTTCCCTGGCGTTGAGACTTTTGACTTTTCAATACCTCAAGCTAAAGCAATAGCCGAACGCCGTCTATATCAGTTATCTCGTCTTGATGTGAGAAAAGTCCAAGATGAATATGATGATTTACAAGTGATAATTAATGAATTATCAAATATTTTGGCAAGCCGTGAACGAAGATTGAATATTCTTACAACCGAATTAAATGAAATGGTAGAAAAGCATGGCGATGACCGCCGAAGTATAATTGACCCAATGCCCTTATCGATGGATAGAGAGGACTTAATCGCTGAAAGAGCATTAGTAATATCACTTTCAGATGATGGATATATCCGCCATACTCCTGCCGAGTCTTTCCGAGTGCAAAAGCGCAAAGGCAAGGGCTTGAAAGGTGTCACAACCAAGGACGAGGATACCCCTAAAGCAATTATCACCTGTTTCAGCAAGGACCGTTTGTTAATCTTTACAGATCAAGGACGAGTGTACGGTCTGCGCGCATGGGAAACTCCCCAAGCTAGTCGACTGTCACGCGGAACTCACATTAGGAATCTCATTGAGAGAATCCGTGAGGACGAAAATGTAGTTACAATACTGCCAATTTCAAGAGACCTCATTGATAATCCAGACGGCCACTTCCTCCTATTTTCTACGATAAAGGGACTAATTAAGAAGACAAAGTTAAGCGAATACGTGAAGATAAACCGTAATGGAAAATATGCCCTACGCTTCAAGATAGACGAAGACCGTTTGGTGAATGTCCGTCACGGAACAAATGATGATGAAATCTTAATTTACACCTCAAATGGTCTCGCAGCGCGCTTTTTATGTTCCAAAATTAGAGCGTCAGGAAGGGTATCTGCTGGTGTATTTGGGATCCGTTTCAAGGTTAAAGGAGATACCGTTGTTGGTATGTTAGTTACTGCTAATCCCGAAACTCAAATTCTTACAATTACCAAATACGGAATGGGTAAGAGAACCGAATTAGGAACTGCAAACCGTCTGCCATTGTTGAATTCAGAGGGCAACCAACGAATAGATTCCAAGGGAGAACCTGCATTCTACACAGACGGATACCGTAGAACTAACCCTGGTGGAAAAGGTGTAGTCACAATGAAGTTGAACGAGGGAGATGAAGTTGTAAGTGTGCGTCAAATACCGGACTTAGGCGACCAAATCTTCCTGCTGACAAAGAAGGGAATGATGATTCGAATCAAGGCCGGTGAAACCGCAATCACCAAGGGGCGAAGTTCAAAGGGGACAATGGTAATGGAATTGCGAGATAAAGCAAAAGGTGGTTACTCTGATAGCATTATCTTCACCGCAAGATTACCTGCAGATTTGGTCGATGATGATGACGAGGATAACGGCGAAGCCGGAATGGAAGCCCCCGAAGGAATTGTTGCCGCCGATTCAGAAGAAGAGTGAAGCAATAGCCCAAGGCGAGGGTTCAAGGCTCAAGCCTACCCCTCACCTAATGGGCCAAGCCATACTTGAGGGATTTATCATGCAAGAAAACGACCTTATCTATGATTGGAATAAGATTGATTACGACTTGCTTCGCGATAATTCCAATCATCCTCATGGAGTTTGGTTTGATGATGAAACTTTACGAGATGGACTTCAGAGTCCAAGTGCACGAAACCCTGAAATCAGTGAGAAGATAGAATTATTAGATTTTATGGAAACACTTGGATTGCAAAAAGTGGATCTTGGGCTACCCGGTGCAGGACCATTTCATATTGAGCATATTGATGCAATGCTCTCTCATATTAGTGAAAACGACTACAATATTCGCCCTGGTTGTGCGGTTAGAACTGTTATTGGCGATATTGAGCCGCTCATTGACTTGCAGGCAAAATACGGATTAAAAATCCAAGCAAGTGCATTTTTGGGTACATCACCAATTCGTCAATATACCGAAGGATGGACCATGGAGAAATTACAAAGCACGCTAGACAAAGCAGTTGGTTTTGCTATTGAAAATGACATACCGGTCATGTTTGTCACCGAAGATACAACTCGAAGTAAGCCTGAAGATATTAAGACAATATACACGAGAGCCATTGAATTAGGCGCAGATAGAATCTGTGTTTGTGATACCTGTGGACATGTTACACCAAACGGTGTAAAGCAATTATTGAATTTTATTCAAGACGAAGTAATTCCTGATGCCGGAGTAAAACGCCGAGATATTGAGATAAATTGGCACGGACATCAAGATCGTGGCCTTGGAGTCATTAACAACTTAGCAGCAGTAGAGGCGGGGGCAGATGTAATCCACGGGACTGCACTCGGTATCGGAGAAAGGGCAGGCAATGCACCTCTAGATCAAACCCTAGTCAATCTAAAATTGATGGGGGTCATCAACAATGACCTTACTTCGCTCAATGATTATGTGAGAAAGGCACATGAGTATATTGAAGTTCCACTTCCTAGAAATTACCCTGTTTTTGGTAAAGATGCATTTGAAACTGGTACTGGCGTTCATGCTTCAGCAGTCATTAAAGCGATGAAAAAAGGTGATCACTGGCTCGCCGACAGAGTTTATTCTGGAGTTCCGGCACAAGATTACGGCCTAAATCAAATAATTAGAATTGGACATATGGCGGGCCGTTCAAACATTATTTGGTGGCTAGAACAACGTGGATATGAAAAGAACCCTGACTTAATTGAACATTTATTCACTTTGGCAAAGAGTCAACGACGCCTAATGACCGATGAGGAAGTTGAGCAAGCGGTCATCGATTTCAATAATAATTGAGGCCACTGGTGCTGGCTTGTATTGACCATTATTTGCAGTTCATTAACTCGGCAGCAATAGGTAGGCCAGGGCAAACTCCTCCGCCAATGTGCATTTCCCCCCCATCCCAAAGGGCAGCAAGCGCACGGAACTCGGCCCGCCTATCGGTTGATTTGTTTAGTAATTTCAATACCCCTTCGCAACCAATAGTTGAATGTACATATGATGAATATACCCCTAGGAACCCGTCAAATGAATTGATAAATAAACCTGCATCTTCAACCATTACTGCTTCTCCTTCTTTACCCAATGCTTGTAAAATATCTCTCGCCTGAGTAAGTTTAGAGCGAGCAACTTCCTCAAGTATGGTGGCCTGCGGTTCTATCACTTCAGTGATTTGTCCGTTGATTTCAAGAGGTTTTACCAAAAAACCAAGAGGAGACAATAGATGCTGCACCTCCTCTAACTTCCCTTTATTCCCGGTCAAGAACCAAAGTGGTTGTTTCTCCCCCATAACTACCCCCCGACAGGCGGCAGAATCTTGAACGGGTCGGCCTTGTGAGGGTTGATGGAGGCTAAGGCGCTACTACTCGTTGCCCTCGGAGGCGCCCTCGGAGCAAGCCTAAGGTATGGCATTGGACTCTGGCTTACTTCAGACTCATTCCCTTGGGCTACTTTGACCGTAAACCTCGTCGGCTCACTCCTTTTAGGTTCACTTACATGTGCTGCTTTGGTAAATGGTGTGCTAAGTGAAGAAGCCACCTTATTTGCCGGAATAGGGCTTCTTGGGGCATTTACAACTTTATCCACATATTCGGTTGATTCGATAAGAATGTATCAGGCCGAAGCGTATTCGTATCTTGCAGGTTATGTCTTAGCAACTTCAATAGGGGGGCCAATATTAGCCTTGATCGGGTGGAAAGTCACCGAATTAATTCTTGACTAAGTGTGGGGTTGGATGAGTTATCTTCAGTCATGGTAATGTCTATCACCATCACAATATGTGCCCAGCAATGAACATGTTTCAAAGCCAATATCTGCGACCTTGAAGGCATTTATCTCTTCTGCTGGTTCCACGGTAATTGCACCGACTCTCCCATTGTTAACTTCACCACAATAAATAGCACAGTCAACTTCAACTTCTCCAGCACCTGGAATCTTCACTCTGCACATGCCTTTACTTGAATACTCAAATGTGCCTTCTTCAGTGGCCTCAAACTCAAAAACATAAAATGATTTTCCTTGCAAATCCACTTCGATTCCAAGCGATGGAATGGAGAAAGTATCGGGGACATAATGGTCATATATCCTTACATCAAAGACCAATCTCACTAAATCTCCTTTTTTGACAACAAAGCTATCCTTGAGAAAATCTATTAGCAGTACTTCAACAACAGGGCTTGTTTCATTTGCCCTCACTGCAATGCAAGTATTATTGTATTCATATGTGCCTTCCCCACATGTTTTCTTATTGTCATTATTAGAGAGGAGGGTATATTGAGAATGCACTAATCCCTGTGTTATTATTAAAGATATCAATGCCATTGAAATAATATTGTTCCACTTTTTCATATACCCAACCTCCCTATTTTTCTAATGATAATGTTTGCTTCACTTTCTACTCATTCATCATTGAGGTTTTCGTAAACCGTGGCATTTTCTGCTCCAGTTACTTCAATGATTCCGATTGCACCTTTATGGAAGGCGCGAGTTAATGCGTGATCAACCATAATGTAATTCGCTGGCACTTCAAAGGAAAGGTCCACTACAACTGCACCACCAGGTGGCACTAATACAGTTTGCACACTAACCATTGGTTCAGAGTTTAAGTCAGCATAATTCCAAACGGTATCAAAAATTTCACCGATAACATGGAAAGATGAGATTGTGTTTGGACCGCCAACGCCAAAATATATTCGCATTGTCTCCCCAACATTTGCCTTAATTGTGTTTTCTCCAGTAAAGCCATGGAACTTTCCGTTGAATACAACATATGTAGGAGTTTCATCAAACATGGCCGCATCATCAAATTCTTGGTGACCATCCGTACCAGGTTTCCACTTGGTATAGATATCCCCTTGCATGATGTATATTTCATGATCGACTTCAGGCAAAGGTGTCTCAGGTTCAATAAGTATCATTCCATACATCCCCTTGCTAATGTGAGTTGGTACATCAGGGGTTGCACAGTGGTAAACAAACAGCCCCGCATGCTGAGCAAGGAACGAGAAGGAAGTCTCCTCTCCTGGCGCGGTACCGGTTGCTTCTGCACCGCCACCTTGTCCGGTTACTGCATGGAAGTCAACATTGTGATGCATTGTGCTGTTAGCGTTATTGCTAAAGTGGACAATAACTGTGTCTCCAACTCGAGCACGGTACATTGGACCGGGCACAGTTCCATTGTAAGTCCAGTAAGTGAAAGTGGTTCCATCTTCGATTTCTGCTGTCAATTCAACGGCTTCCATGTAAATATGAACCGTTTCGGTAGTATTACGTGTTATAGGTTCAGGCATTAGGAAAGGGTCTCGCGAAATATCATCAGTATCCACGGGCAGTGCAGCACCAATTTCATCAACTCCAGCGCCACCTCCATTTCCATTACCTACGACGAAAGCACCTTCCATTCCACCGGCACGATGGCCCGCAACTGTGCAATAATAAGCAAATGTTCCTTCTTCACTTGCAGTGAAAGTAATAGTATCTTCACTACCTTCGGCTGTAAGTTGAGCGGTTGCAGCATTGTATCCTTCAAAGGCTACATCGTGTAGGTTTACTTCTCCCATAACTAGTGTAATAGTAACAATATCGCCGTTTTCAACCGCTAATATTGGATTTACTTGCCCATCAATTTCTCCACCTACGCCAATAAATTGCATATTCTCTGCACGAAGCGTAAAGGATACTTGATCCCCACTGCTTACCACAGGTACACATTCATTGCCAACAAGGCCTGTTCCTTCTCCGCATATGTTTACATTTGTTTCATCTCCGCCGAGGCATCCAGCAAATACTGAGGCAAACATCAGTAAAGTCAGTAGCGCGGCACTTTTGGTTTGGGTTCTCATTTGGTTTATCTCCAATATCGGCGGATATGGTTCCTAACTCAAGGGATGGGGCGAACATGTTCGCTTACGGTGGCTGACCCGTGTAGCATATATAGGCCAATCCGAACATGTCGGGTGCAATTTTGCTCCGAAATTATTTGCGCCGGTCGATAACAACTATTTGAGGCCGATAAGAAACAAGTTAGCACCACACATTAAATGTATGATTCAAAAAATAAAAAGAGGCACCCGAATCCCGCGGGATTCGGGTGCCAGATACGCTTGGAATTACTTCCAAGGCAAGGATTTGATTTTCAAATCCCTAAGCAACAACTGATTTCAGTTTACTCAAACACCAACTTCGTGGGAACGTAGTCCAACACCGAAGGTACCTCACTTTGCACTTTCATTATTATCATCAGATTCTGCGGCTTCCGTCCATCCACTCTGCCATTCTGCATCAACTGAGCCACCTGACCATTCTCCACTCACCGAAATCTCGTCAATTTCAGTTTCCTCACGCCATACTGGTTCAGCCTCAGAACCGGCAACGACAAAGCGATTATTTTCATCACATTGGCTCATTATCAAGCCAAGATGCTTGTCAATAGGTAAGAAATGGCCAACAGGAGTACCTGCAGTTACGAAAGGATTAGTCGCAGTACAAATCATCAAACCATCACTAGGCGCAACGATGTCGACTGCTAATCCCGGTGTACCTGGGTCTGAAATCCGCGCTACGACATCACCTCTTTTGACGATTGATGAAGGGCCTACGAACATATCCAGCAAGCCTCCTTCGCTGGCGCGAAGCCATATTGAACCACTTGCGAGTAGACGGAATTTAGGGCGAGTAGGGTTTCCTGGGATGACATGAAGGGTTTTCAGCACATTTAGTACACCGGTCACTGCAACTTGTACTGCTTCATGGTCAAGGAAATCTGCCCCACCTCCCTCATAGGTAATTGCACCAATGCCGTTCTTCATTGCAACGCGGCGAATACTTCCCTTTGGTGCTTTTGCATCAAGAATCATTTCAATTCCAAACGCTTTGGCGATAATATTTGAATGTGGATCGGCTAAATCGCCTCGTATTTGGGGCATATTTGAGCGCCCCTTTGCAGCACTATGCAAATCGACAACATAATCACTTCCTAAGATTAATTTATTCCAAATCTTAAATGCCACTCGTGATGTAGTATTACTCTTACTTTTTCCGGGAAAAGCACGATTTAAATCCCTGCCATCGGGGAATCGGCGACTCTTTGCCCTATATCCGGGAATGTTGAGAATTGGTAAAATGCGAATAGTTCCTGCTATATGTTTTGGATCCAATGGTTTTCCGGGGTCTGTCATTGCCGAGGAAAGAAGGTGAGTGCATGCACTCGGGCCAGTCAATTCATCACCATGAATCCCAGCAGAAATTGTTACAACTGGGCCAGGGCGACTACCGTGAATCACCGTAACTGGAATTGGCCAGGAATCCCCCAACTCTATGTCAAGAAGAGGTACATCAAAAGAACGCATTGTACCGGGTTTGATTCTTTTTCGCAGAATGATATGATTTCTTACCCCTGCCGTTCGATCCCATTCTTCCCGATGCTCGGACTTATGGCTGGCGAGGGCTTTTTTGATCACCTTTCGTCTATCGCTTGATAATTCATGAGCGAGACGAACTTTTGGTCTTGATTCAGCATCAGCCTTAGATAAAACATCTATCCTCGACGTACTGCGATTTTCTGTAGTTTTGCCAATCTTCTTTGCAGTTTCAGCCGATTTTGGTTTGGTCTTAGGTATTGCGACCTTTTTGGTTACCGTTTTGGCCTTAGGTTTTGCGACCTTTTTGGTTGCCGTTTTGGCTTTAGGTTTTGCGACCTTTTTGGTTGCCGTTTTGGTCTTAGGTATTGCGACCTTTTTGGTTGAAGTCTTGGGCTGAGACGGCGCAGTATCTGCGGAAGGAACTACCTCCCCCCCCTCTTCCATGGGCTTTGCGGACATATCTCTAACCATGAACTTGCCTCATCATTTGCATCAATGGTTTCATGACCCCCCTACCTTCGTGGAGGATGTATGCAAGAAGTAGGTGTGCAACGCCAATACGCTCCAAATTCAATCTGTTTCGGATGTGGGCCAGCGAATGATAAAGGTTTAAAAATTGACTCATACCAAACTGCAGATGGTTTAGTTCTAAGATTTACTCCAAGTGAAGAGCATCAAGCATTTCCCGGAATGATAAATGGCGGGATAATTGGTACATTGCTAGACTGTCATGGTAATTGGGCTGCGGCTATGGCAATAATGAAAGACCAAGGAATGAATCATCCACCATGTACTGTGACTGCAAAATATGAGGTGAAACTTAGACGGCCGACTCCACTTGGAGCAGAGTTGGAAGTTCTAGCAACAATATCCGAATTAATGGTTGACCGAGCAAAGGTTGAGATGACACTATCTGCTGATGGGAAGGTTTGCGCTCTTGGGAGTGGGCTTTTTGTTGCAGTGAAAGAAGGACACCCTGCATATCATCGCTGGCATTGAGAAAAGGTGGATTGAGGAGCGCACAATAATTAGTGAGGAATTTGTATGGATGACTCTTTGCAAGAATTACAACAGATAGTTCTTGCAAAAATGTATCAACTTGATTTTGCAATTGATAAAATAGAAAAATTGCAAAAGATACCTCTCGGATGGTTGCGAAAAGATGCTACGCAACGCCATGGCGTGACCAGATTTTTCCCTGGAGTGGATTTATCCGAGGGGAATTTATCAGCGAAAGATGTTAGAAAAGTTGATTTACATAGGGCTTTGGTTGAAGAAAAATATTTGCCTTATGGTGAGTATGTGCTATATCATGAATATTGTCACTGTTTGGGACATGCAGGGCACGGTGCTGGTTTTAAATCGCTGGAAAAAATGTGGCCTGATCGTAAATCTAAGGCATTAGGCCGCCAATTGACTACTGAATTAAGGCAGAGAAGGGCAAAGTGGTTGTGGACTTGCCCATCGTGTAAACGGAGTCATCCGCGGAGGCGCCGTTCAAATGGCAAATTCCTTTGCCGGAAATGCAAAGTTTACCTAATTGATGAGCAAGGTGGGGCCAATTAATCTCCTTTCGAATGGTACACTTTGCTTCTATATTTATCCCCATTGTGCCATCATTTAGCATACAGCCCTAGATATTGTTGGAGTTTCTTTCCTTCATCGCAATCCATCTATTGCTTCCAAAACCTCACATGTAAAATTGCAATAGTGGTTATTGGTGCCCTATTGAATCAATAAAATATGACTCTACAATAAAATAGATTGATAACAAACGACTTACAGCCTTTTTTATGCACAAGGGGGTTATGCCGTATGCGCTCCTTTTGTTAATTATATTCAGTTCGCTCCCAATGGCCTCAGCCGAATTGGGGATGGAAGGCTATCAAAACACGTTGTTTTTGGCTTGTGATGCTGATGATGAATGTGATCTAAATAACGCTGCTTCTGGCGAAGAGACCCTTGCTGGTGATGCTTCACAGGCTTCTCCTCTTACTCCAAAAACCTTCATTCTAATATTCAAAATGCAACCTTCTCAAACACAAATGGCTCTATTGCCTGACTTAATGCAGGAATTGGTTGTTGACTTACGAGTGCGCGAGGATGCTTTGGGTTGGAATCAGCCGGATTTGGATGTGTATTTGCGGCTAGGTGCAAATGAGCAAGAATGGACCATTTCTGGCAGTGGTGTAAGTCCAAACCTGCCAGCTCCTTATCGGATTGAGGATGAACCTCTTGATTTATCTGCCGGGAGGATGTTACGCCCAAACGACATGATAGAATTGCGCATTTCATTTGTTCTAGATCGCCCCGCTAATTGGGAATTACAATTACGCGGGGCAAGCAGTTTTACCATTCCAATTGAATGGTCCGTAAATCCAGCCGCCGCTAATGTTGACGAACCTTCTTCGGATTCACAACCGCGTTACTTAGTCGATGTTGAAACATCATCTAGTGGCGCATTGGTAGATGGTGATAGAGACTGCTGGGAGTTTAACCTACCTGAGCACGAAATATTCTCAATTACCATCATATGGTACAATGTGCCAATTGAAGTAGAACAACCTCATGACCCTCCAGAAATAATAGGTGAAAATAATCGGCGTGCTGAAAAGCCCGAAGTTAGAACTACTTTTGACGGTGAAAAATTGATTATGGCAATGCAATACCGGGGGCTTGCTGAGGGAGAATACAGTGCCTGTTGGGGGGGGCTTCCTGGGCACTTCCAAGAGTACAAATGGTACGGTAGATTTGCACACGAGGGAATGGGTCCAACTGACCCTAGCCACTTTACTGGTGATGCAATTTTTAACACCGGAACTGCAACAATGGGCGATGATTCGAAAGCCGTAGAGTTGGAGGAAGTTCGAGCCGGCAGCCTCTTTATTGGACTTATTTTGGTTGTTCTCATTCTTGGTTCAATGCTGATGATGCCAACTTCCAAAAGCCGTGGAGCCACCCTTTCCATTGCTCTAGTCTTAATTTTAATCGGGGGCGTAATAAACCCAATCATCACTCTTGGCGAGGAAGCGAGAGAGAATGGAGAAATTGAGGTTGATGAGTTGCTTGAACGCCACATGGAAGCAATTTGGCAGGTCAGTTCCCCCTCTGTTGATGGGCAGACAAAAGTGGAAGTAATCGGTTCAACGCTTGGTGTAAGGGCTGGAGAGGAAATAAACCTAATAATGCCTATTGATGAGGCAACTCCGCTTTACGATGGAAGGTGGCAACTACATACTTCGGAACTGGAAAATAAGCGAATTGACAATTTGGTTTTTGATTTTCTTGCAAAAAAGGGAATCCGGCCTGACAGTGATGGCTCAATGCCACAACAGGCAGTTGATTTCATCCTTCATGCTGGGCGAGCGATAACCCTTGACATGCTTCTTCTGGAAGCAATATTGGTTGTTGATGATTTGCCGAATGGAGCCGCTGCCCATATCAAGTGGACAATGGTTTCAGCAACTTCTACAGGTCCATCCGCATCTCCGGCGTGGAATACGAGGCCAAATGACATTAGTTTGGCGGATTGGGCGATGTTTCAGCGCGCATTATATCCCGATTCAATGGCTATTTCTTATTGTGATTGTGGACTTGATGAATTAGATTTTACTTGGGGTCCAAGCGATAGTTTTGATGCCGACGACATGGTGACCTCAACTGGAATCATTACGGCAAATGGTGTTACGGAATGGGGTACGCAAATGCTAACTACCGGGGCGGTCATTGTATTATTGGTTGGATATGGCGAGAAGAAAAGGCGTGATAATGCAAGAGAGTTGGCATATGAACTAGCATATAGCAGCCCACTCTACAGTGGAACTTCAGATAAATGGAAGTAGAATTCATTGTGAACCCCGAGGGTTCAATGTGGCGACAATTTGCGGCAAGGGAATAATTGGGATTACATATTGGAGAGGAGTTCGCCAAGCATCTTTTCCTCTTCCTCATCCAATTTCCCATCTTCAAGGGCTGCCATTATTTTCTCACAGTTTTTCTTGGAAACCTTTGCAGCCTTGGCAGCATCCATGATTATCTTCAATTCGTTTTCACCTACTGATCCATCTTTCAGAGCTAAATTAATTGCCGCTCTGGCAGCAATTTTCGCAGCATCCTCATCGGAAAGGCCTAGTGCTTCTTGCAGAGCCGACAATTCAGCCATTTCTTTCTCAGTGATTATTCCGTCCTCGTATGCTTCTTCATAGGCTTGGAGAAGGAAAGATTGGTATTCAGCCGGATTAACGAGAACATCGCGAATAAGTCCGAGGTCAATTCCCGAATCGTGATGGGCAGAATCAAGCACAACAATGCTATGTCTGATCTCTTTTACTGCCATGTCTTTGAGTCCGTGACCAGCCCAAATTGCACCGACTGAAATCATCGCTGCACTGAACCACTGCATGACATCAACGCGAACCACATTTCCCGGATTCATTAGGAAATACATCCCGAGCATCGCCAAAAACGCACCACTGAAAATTTCCACCCAGTCGTTGATATCTGGTTCATCATCAAACACGGAGAGGCGGTCTTCAACTTGCTCATTATCTGTGCCCATGAGGGGATACGGTAGTCGCTACCCCTTGAGCATTTTCCTTGAAAATTAGTTTTTATTGCCCTCATTTTTGATAACAGGGTATGCGAACTCCTTTTGGACTCTTGGCCATAGGTTAGGGATATGGAAGGGTCTTCGAGCGTTGATGACCTTGGCCTGCCTAGCGGAGTTCCGCAGTTTCTTACCAATACATGGGGGATTACAAATCTGTACCCTCCGCAATTGGAGGCATTACCGCATGTGCTCAGTGGAGGCAACACACTCGTGTCCATACCAACCGCATCTGGTAAGTCATTAGTTGCTTACTTGGGAATTTTGCAAAAATTATTAGTCGATGAACCTAAAAGTAGAGCGATTTACATCGTCCCACTCAAGGCCCTTGCAAGTGAAAAATATGCTGAGTTAAAGGAAATCGGTGGCGCTTTTGGTCTGAACGTAGGATTGGGAATTGGTGATAGGGATGGCGAGGCACGCTTCCTCGACCGCGGAGATATTATTGTTTGTACTTCTGAAAAACTTGACTCTTTGATGAGGACCAAACCCGACCTAATTAATAATGTCAGTATCGTCATTGCTGATGAATTTCATCTTATTCACGATATGTCACGCGGCCCGACTATGGAGGTTAATCTAGCACGCCTACGCCATTGGCGCCCGAAGGCACAAATCATAGCTCTTTCAGCAACGATTGGCAATACGCCTGAACTTGCAGACTGGTTAAATGCAGAATTGATTATTTCTCAATGGAGACCTGTTGCTCTTGAAATGTCAACTTTGGTTGAAGGTTGTGTTGAAGCGCGACGACGAATAAAATCAGCATCCGACGATGGTGGAATGCCCCTGCCCCCACCGAAACAATTGGCTGGGCCTGCAAGTGCCCCAACATGGTGCGTACTTTTGGATACTGTTGAGGAAGAAGGCCAATTGCTTCTCTTTGTTTCAACAAGAAGATCTGCACAATCTGAGGCAAAGAAATTGTCAAAGCGGATGCAGAAGTATTTGGCTAAAGAGGACCCAACTCGTCTTGAGAAGTTAGGGAAATTGAGCAGTAAAATCGCTGAAATGAGCGATTCCGCAATGGGCGATATTTTGGTTAATTCAGTAAAAGGCGGTGTTGCATTCCACCATGCAGGGCTAACCTCATCACAAAGAAGGGCCGTTGAAAATGGTTTCAAAGAAGGATTGATTACTGCCATATGTGCAACTCCTACGCTTGCAGCAGGTGTTAATTTGCCAGCAAGACGTTGTTTAGTTAGAGATTTAAAACGCTGGGATGATGGCATGAATCGAATGTTACCCGTAATGGAAGTTCAACAAATGCTTGGGCGAGCAGGGCGGCCAAGGTATGACGACCTTGGTCAGGCATGGCTATTGTGTAAAGGATCATCGGCTCTTGAAGAAGCCGACATTATTGCTGAGAAATATATTCACGGGCCACCTGAGGATGTGACATCAAAACTGGCGGCAGACCCCCCTATGCGAGTCCACTTGCTTTCGGGCATCGCTACCGGTGGCTTAGAAACCCGACAAGCGATTAGAGCATTTTTCAAATCCACATTCCTTGGCCATACTCAACAAGAAGCAATGCTTGAGGAACGGACGGATAGAATGCTTGAATGGTTGATTGAAGAGGGCTTTGTTGAGCGCCTTGGGATAGATGAAGAATTGGCTGAGAAATTCGCCCAACATGCAGCATCTGATGAGACGGGGGATGAGGGTGATTGGCAGGATGAACTCCCACAATGGGTTGTTCAGGCAAGTGCAACTAAGGGTGTTGAATTGGTTGAACCAAATGCTCAACCAAACCGCCAAAGTACACCCTCGCGACGACCAATAGGTAAACCAATACTTGGTTTTCGCAAAGCCACCTCCTTGGAAATTGGTTTGCCAGTCACGCCTGAAATTAAGGACCCACCTGCAATGAAGTATCGCGCTACTTCATTCGGGCATAGGGCAGCGCAACTCTACATCGACCCACTTTCTGCAGCCATTTTGCGAACAGGTTTGAGAAGGGCAGTGCGGCGAATAGTCCGGCGGAATCCGGATATGGATGTCAGCGATTTTGGGCTGATTCACCTGTCTTCAGCAACTCCCGATTTCCTTGGATTTTGGCCAAAAGATAGTGAGAGAGACCGACTTCATGTGAAAGGAAGTGCGGAAGAATATGGCATGCTTATTGACATATCTCTTGAAGACCGTTATTTGAAGGCGATTAAGTCTTCTTGGATTTTGCAAAATTGGACGGAGGAAAGCCCCTCGCGACAAATAGAGAAAGTGCACGGCATTACCCCCGGGGACCTTCGCCATCGGATTGATTTAATGGACTGGTTGCTCTATTCATCAAAGGAACTAATCCGAGTGGACAATGCATTTTCTTCTGAGCATCAAGAAATGGTTCAGGCATTAATTTCTAGATTAGATACATTACGAACACGGATACGTCACGGCTGTTTGGAAGATATTCTTGAATTAATACGCCTGCCAAACATAGGTCGGGTTCGAGCCAGATCATTGATGAATTTTGGTGTAAGAAATCCCGCTGACCTTCTCGCATTATCTCCTGCAAAAATCGCTGCCCTCAAGGCTAAACGCGGCTGGGGCGAGAAAATAGTTGAACGTATGATAAACGAAGTTCATCGAATTACTGGGCGTAAGCGAGGCGCTTCTCCAAAACAACGTGAAGATGATGAAGTTCTTCCAGGTGAAAGGGTGGATTGATGTGGGGAAACTGGGTCCGGTAATTATGCAAGCATTACCTCCATACCCTTTGTGGGGCATCCGCTTGCCCCTTGATTCTGGCGTGCGCAAGACTTTAGTGTCGCAGTTTATAGAAAATAGGAAGGATGAGTCGTGGCTATTAATTGGCAAGGAGACTTTATGCAGTGATGAGCAAATATGGATTGCTTGGCTCGGTCTCCAAAGAAGAAAAATGCAAGATTGCATGCGAAGTAATTCAATTGACGGAGAGATGCTTAGACTTCTTTCCGGAACTCATCATGTAAGTGCAGGGATAAAGCGTGCTGGTGTTTCTGAAAGCGATGCTGAAGCATGGATTGTCAAAATACCNNTTGGCTCAAATAAAAGAAATGGCCGTAGAATTAGCCACGAAAATTTCTGCAGAGATAACAGACTCCCGGCCAACTCCAACGGTTGAAGGATTAATTCGTTTGCAAATAATTTCACCCGAGGAAGTAAGCGAAATTGATAATGGTGATAGTGTAGGCAATGATGCCAACCGGGTAAATACCGACGCAGATAGCAATGGCCGATGGTCAAATGAGGAAATATGTGATTTGATGATTGCAACTATTGCTACCTCTGACCTCCAAGGATAGTCACTCTTATTCCACCCCTGCCTCTAATCCCTCTCTCCTGCACTTTTATTACTCACCTCGCCACCCACCATATGTGAAAAATGCAAAAGATTATTTCTGTTTGATGATTGCAGGTATCGTGCGAGTCAATACAAATAGATATCATCTAGTTTTTTTATACTTCTCAACTATCTTCATCGTCATGTCTTCTCAAGTATTCAGTTCATCAGATTTCCTTTTGGAAAAGGAAGAACTGGAAAATGGAACCCTTCAGCCTGAAAATTGGCGAGATTGGGCTCTTGGTCGAACTGGAGAAGATATTCATGCAGATACTATAGAGAAAGTCATAGTTCTTCTAGCACAAACAAAAGACGTTACACCTGATGAGGAACATAGTATCTCTTATTTTGATGAACTTCTCTTCGGCGATAGTTTTGGTTCAATGTCACACTTTTATTCAGAGAATAGCCGTGGTCAGACAAAGGTTCAGGGAGAAGTAGTAGGATGGTTACAACTGTCAAATGACCTATCTGAATATGATGAAGAGTTGTGGTTAGGTGAAGAATATGGAGTTGGTGATGGGATTGAAGAAGCGTTAACGAAGGCTGACGAATCTGTTGACTTCAGTATTTATGACCAAAACGGAGATGGAATTATCGACAATTTAATGGTTGTGTTTGTGGGTGAAAATGATGCAGTGAATGGAGATGGTGACGGAGATGGAGATGAAAGTGATGCCAATGCAATCTGGCCAATACAATGGCTACTGCAATCACCTCATGAAACCGATGACGGAGTAACTGCCTCCAATTTCTTCGTCTGTAGCGAGCATTGTGATCTTGGTACATTCGCTCACGAATTCGGACACAACCTTGGTTTACCAGATTTGTATGACAGCGATTATTCTTCTTCGGGTGTTGGCTTCTGGAGTCTAATGAGTGGCGGTAATTATCTTGAATGGAATGATAAACCGAACCCAGCCCATTTTGATGCATGGTCGAAATACAAATTGGGATGGATTTTGCCAACTGAGATTGATTCTGAATCACAACAATCACATCAAATCACCCTTGATCCTGTTGAAACTTATGGAGAAATTATCAAGGTGCCAATTTCAAATTATGAATACTGGTTGATTGAATTTCGCTCAAACAAAGCGGGTGATTATGACAGAGGGCTACCGTCTTCAGGTATTTTGATATGGCATATTGATGAAAGTATTACCAACGAATATGGTTTTGATAATAGTGATGAAGAACACCCCACAGTCAAATTAATTCAGGCAGATGGCTATGATGACTTGAAGAATGGTTGGAATGAAGGAGATGCAGGTGATCCATTCGGAATAAATTCCGTAATCAATAACCGCACATCACCGAGTGCATTGTCGTGGTCAGGAAGCGACATGGGATTTTCGATGAGCGTCTCTGAAATGGATGAAAATATGGCTACAGTATCTTTTTCAGGGAATGACTTGCCTCGGGCTTGGTTTTACGATGTTATTTGGAATTGGGATGATTCTGAAGGAGATGGCTTTCTAAATGAAATTGTCTTTACTTATGACATCGACAGTGATTCCTCAAATCTTGATGTTAGAGTAGAATTCCAAGTATCTGATCGTCTTACTGACGAATACGTGGGTAGCTTCAATTCTTCCCACAACATTAGTGGTGACGATTTTGATGATTTTAAATACACTATTGGGAGGTATTCGGAAGAGATGGTACTCTTTGAAATAGTGGCGATACTATGGGTTGAAAATGAACCTCTAGATAGTTATTCACCTGCACACCCAATTTGGCTTGAATATCCTTCA
>LWDU01042163.1_pt1 | contig 53656 bp, 59 predicted proteins | sample 727161 | NCBI WGS metagenome assembly LWDU01 (sample SAMN04566230, study PRJNA314399) | hydrothermal vent metagenome | isolation source: deep sea hydrothermal plume seawater | place: Mexico: Gulf of California, Guaymas Basin | collected 2004-07-11
TACTGGGTGCCACAGTTATTGCATGATCGGTCGCATCCCCATGCGCTGTTATTCGTACTGCCAATGCTTCACAAGTCACGCCGGGTGTTCCTACTGGATAACTAATTGCGTAATGATCAACCGATGCAGCTGCACAAGCCGTGGGTAAACAGAACTCCTCAGAAAAAACGAGAAAGCTGGCCGCTTCAGCAGTATGGTTACGCTCGGTATCTCTAAATTGATCTTCATCCACCGCCACACCAACCAGTGCTGCTGTAAGACGGCAGCGGCGTATCCAACCGCCATCCCCACCATCATGTCTCGAGATATTACCCATGACTAATGGATTCTGAATATATGAATTAACAAAGTTTACTGCCTGCCCAACATTCCCTGCACAATTCTCATTATCCCAACCATTAATATTATCCGCCGAGATAATAGACTCATACAAAATCGTTGTACTGCCGGATAAAAAGCTTCCCTGCACATTACCTTCTATTGCCACATAACCAATGGTTTCATTACTAGCAACAGTACCTCCATCATTCACTTCGCCACGTCCTAATGCCAATTGCACACTACCTGTCCCCACATTTCTAACAGCAGGAACCAGCCACGGGATGGAGGTTGTTGAGGGAGGATTATTACTTTCATTAACCATGCCTTGTATACCGGCAAGAACAGATGGCGTAGTGGGAAATGTGGTGGCGAAGTTTACCGTATCCCATGCCTCTGCACCGGGCACACCCGCACCATGCTGAACGGATGTTGTGGTATGCGTTCCCGCCTCAATAAGGCGACCATCCGGCAAGGTATGCAGACCCGGCTCAATAGCCATGTAATGCACCGTCATCGCCGGATGTCCACCATCCAGATTCTGCGGCTCCACCTGGGCAACCTGGAAACCGGTTGTTGTGACATTCTGTATCCTGATGCTGCTTGGATCCCCTCCCTCATTCGAGGGCAGGATAAAAACCAATGGTGCAACCGTATAAGTCTGCTTGAATGATATCGACGTAAAAGTGGGGGTAACAGAGGTATCATTCAGGGTAATCACATCAGTTTCCATGCGAGTGGGACCATCACAATCGGTGACTGTACCATCCTTCCCTGCATAGTAGGCTTTGCCCGTACCAGAGACCCATACATCCTCCAAATCTTCTGTACCATCAGTACTATCCGTCCAGCTTGTACCCGAATCAGTAGAACTTGCCACTCCACCACTGTGGCCAGAGGCATAGATCTCGTTCTCACCGCTGCTGCCGTTTTCGTAACCGTATAAGGCATCAATACTTTCTAAAGCTGTATGCTGCAGATCGCATGAACCGGTACCGTCAACAGCAAGTTTATATATCTCGCCACTATGATCATTTATCCAAAGATCCGTGCCGTCTCCCCACAGACCTCTCATATCACCTATCCCATTACAGGTCGTGATCGTATCCCAATTGGTACTATTATCGGGATTAAAACTTCCGGCACTTCGATCATAGGTATAGATAAGACCGTCTTTATCCATGGCATAAAGATATGTGCTATCACCAAAAAGATTTTTCATGTCAGTACCAGCTGACGACGAGCCAGAGTTGTCACCCACGTCTCTCCAGGTGGTACCGTCATACCAGTACATTTCCCCGGACTTGCCAACGACATAAACCTCGACACCATTTGGTGAATCATAGGCCCAGACTGCTTCAAGATCTTCATTCAGGTTGTTAATATTGATCGACGACCAGCTGGTGCCATTATATACAATCACTGTACCATCGTTTCCATCCTTTTTACCGACAGCGTAGGCAGTACTCGTATCAAGCACCACCACATCTTTCAAATCTTTCGTCGTAGGGCTAGTCGCCTGAACCCAGACTGCGCCGTCGAAGTGCACGATATCACCTGACTTACCAACTGCAATAACGTTGCTGTCACTGCTACCTGAAATTCCCGAAAGTTCATCTATACCGGTTAACTCGCAGACCGCAGCGATAACAGCAGGCGCCAATAAAAATAGAACCATGCCAGTCAAAGTATTATACATATGACGTAGACATGTCTTACCCTGCTGTATGTAAAATCCTCTCATTGCTAACCTATGATTTATATATTTGTACATAACTTACCGAAATTGGAATAGATACAAATGACAATGTACCTATTGCAACTACAATTAATTCCAGTTTTTTTAAGTTTAATAATTTATCCATATAGACTCTTAAAGTAATGAACAACACATTCAATACACTTCTCTTTGATAAATAATGGGTGAGTCTTTATTTTCATAAACCCTTTGTTCATCATTCTGTTTTAATTTTTTAGCTTGTTCATTCATATCCTGATATTTATTAATTATTTTATCACCCGACTGTAGTTCATTTAGGATAGTTTCTTCATCTTGCCTACCAGGCAATTGTTCACCTGCCCACCAGGCTGCACTTGCAAAACCACCTGCCAGTATTAAAACGATCCACCAGGGCATTTTGTTCAGATTTTTTTGATCTTTATTCTTTCTCGCTTTATGTAATAGTTTGCTTTCTATTAATGATAGTCGAGATTTATCTGGATTAGGCAGTGATTCGTATACCTGAACGATCAGGTTTTCCATTTCTGCTTCTGTTGGTAATGAAAATCTATGTGCCATTGGCATCATCTTGCCATTGTTGTTTTAATTTTTTGATAATGGAAGCACATTGCCTGCGTACTGTGCCTTCAGGTAATTCCATCATATTTGCAATCTCTTTATGCGTTAGCCCAACCCTGTAACGCATGAACATCAGGTTTTGTTCATCTTGCGGTAATTTTTTTAACAAACTTTCAATATAATCCTGTCGATTTTGAAATTCAGTTTTGTGATCCGCCTGTTGTTCTATATCAATATCAAGCTGATCAATCGGTGAAGCTTTATCACGGCGATAACTGTCGATATGACTATTAATTGCAATGCGATACAACAAGGCAACTGGTGAACGTAGATCCTTACAAACAACCTGAATGAATTTTAGAAAGGCTTCGGATAGGAGCTCGAGGGCACCATCTTCACTGCAACCTCTATTTCTTAAAAATTGCCAGAGTCGAGGAGATTCAATTCGATAGAATTTACTGAAGGCAGAATTGTCTGCATCCTTGCAATAATGTTCGAGTAATTGTTTGGCTGAGTTCTGCATAGTAATACGCAAGAATATTTGTGAACTACATCTCAGCTTTAGCTTCGCGTGCCAATAGATTTTGCACGGCATCACGTGGCGAACATTCTGACTGTAGAACTTTATTTACCTGTTCGGTAATAGGCATTTCGATATCGTATTTTTTTGCCAGTGTTGCGACTTCTTTTGCTGTTTTTAATCCTTCTATAGCTTGACCAATTTTGTCGCTGGCTTCTTGTATTGATAAACCTTCGGCTAATAATAAACCGAGGCTACGATTACGTGACTGGTTATCGGTGCATGTTAAAACCAGATCACCTAAACCCGCCAAGCCCATAAACGTTTCTTGTTTGGCGCCCATCGCTAGACCTAAACGCATAATTTCATTTAGACCACGAGTAACTAAAGCGGCACGTGCATTAGTACCAAAACCTAAACCATCAGCAATACCTGCTGCTATTGCCATAACATTCTTAACTGCCCCGCCAATTTGTACGCCGATATAATCACTATGTGTATAAGTTCGGAATACATCGTCATGAAATAAATCAGAAAAGCTCTGAGCAACGTTAATATCTTTTGCAGCAATTGTTACTGCGGTAGGCAAACCTGCAGCAACTTCTTTTGCAAATGAAGGCCCTGACAATATAGCAAAGCTAGCTTCGCCAAGTTCTTCTTCGACGACCTGATGATTAAACTTTTGTGTGTCAGGTTCGAAACCTTTACTGGCAACACAAATACGAATGTCAGAAAATGATTTCAGTAAAGACAAGCTACTACGCAAGCCATGACAAGGGACGGCATTCACCGCTAGCTTAAGATCAGTGGGCGCATCTTCTAAAGAGGCTATCGGAAAAAGGTTCTCAGGAAGTGTCACGTTAGGGATGTAACGTTTATTACATTTATCTGTTTGTAGATTACTAATTAATTCTGAATCTATATCCCATAAATAAACAGAATGCTTATTTCGTGCTAACGCCAAAGCCAGTGCAGTACCCCAGGAACCTGCGCCTAGTACTAATACCGACTGTATCGTCATAAGTTATATCCTTTTACTTAATGTGTCGTACTGGAATCAGGCTGCTTTGTTTGTTGTTGCGCATACAAAGCATCAAAATTAACCGGAGACAATAAAAGTTGAGGAAAGCCACCTCGGGTAACCGTATCTGAAACTGCTTCACGTGCAAATGGAAACAGTATGTTGGCACAAACAGTTGCCAGCATGCGTTCAATCACATCTTCCGGAATATTCTTTATCAAAAAAATACCCGCCTGATTAATTTCTACCAGATAGGCAGTTTTTTCTTCCAGTTTCACGGTTAAAGTAATTGATAACACCACATCATAAAGGTCGTCTCCTATCGGCGTCGCCTCATTGGTCATGTGCATATCAACTACCGGCTTCCATTCCATTTTAAAAATATCTGGAGAATTTGGTGTTTCAAATGAAAGATCTTTTACATAGACCTTTTGTATTGAAAATTGCGCATCAGTAGGTTCTTTTATATTTTCGTCTTGCTTTGCCATGATATTTACTTTTGTTAGCCGTTTTAATTATTTGGAGCCTTTTGTATTTCTTATTTAGTCAGGGGCAAATTCGCATTCTGCCAAGATAAAATACCACCTTTCAAACAATAGGCTTTTTCAAACCCTTCATTCATTAATTTACGAATTTCTTTAATAGAAACTGAACCACTGGCGCAACAAAAGATTACGCCCTTATCTTTATATTTTTTCAGTTTTTCAAGTTGATTACCTAGTTCATCAACATTGATATTTACTGCATCAATAATATGCCCACCTTCAAATTCTTTTTGTGTTCGAATATCGACAACCTGAGCATCTTCGCGATTAATCAAGCGTGTTACTTCGTCAGGGTTTAGCATCTTTACACCACTCAATATGTCACCATAAAAATTCCATATCAATAGCATGACAATGGATAATAATAGCGAAAATAAAAATAAGTGATTAGCCACAAATTCAGGAAGTCGTTCCATTCAATAATCTCTTCTGTTTGACATTGTTAGTAGGCCGAATGATACGTTATATCGACCGCTGAAAAAACAATTCAATTGAAATATTGATTTGGCGGATATCTAGATGAGAATAGATAAGCAGCTCACTTTCATGCTAAAATTCGCCCACACTGAAACTTAATTTTAACGGGTTCTCAACTCATTATTAGCCAACCCATCTGTCACCATATATTGCATATTAAATTGCAATCGCCACCGTTACCCCTGAATCCGCCCAATTTTCGAACGAAGACCAGAATCTCCAATGCAAGTGACACATAAACCAACCGTATTAATTGTCCTTGATGGCTGGGGGCATACAGATAATACCGTCTATAACGCCATATATTCTGCCCACAAACCAACCTGGGATAAAATTTGGCATGAGTACCCACATACGCTGATAAGCGCATCAGGCATAGATGTTGGGCTACCTGCATCGCAAATGGGTAATTCTGAAGTCGGTCATATGAATATCGGATCCGGTCGAATCGTTGATCAGGAATTCACCCGTATTACTCGGGCGGTGGAAGATGGCCGCTTTTATAATAATGAAACCCTGAATGCGGCTTTCAAAAGTGCAGCAGAAAACAATAAAGCCGTTCATCTCCTGGGTTTGCTGTCTCCCGGTGGAGTACATAGCCATGAAGACCATATTTTTGCATTAATGGAATTGGCGGCTAAATGTAATGTAAAAACTCTCTACCTCCATGCCTTTCTGGATGGACGCGATACGCCACCAAAAAGTGCAGTGGAATCGATTCATAAAGCCCAATTAAAAATGAAAGAGCTGGGAGTCGGCCGTTTCGCTTCTTTAATTGGTCGATATTTTGCGATGGACCGTAATAAAAATTGGGATAGAACCAAGCGTGCCTATGATCTTATTTGTCAGGGCAAGGCAGATTATCAATTGACTGATCCCTTTATTGCCGTCGACATAGCTTATGCTAGAGAAGAATCAGATGAATTTATTAGCCCGACGGCTATCACCAAACCCGGCGAACCACCGGTCACTGTTAATGATGGCGATATCGTCGTCTTTGCCAATTATCGTGCAGACCGTGCCCGACAATTGGCACGCGCATTCACCAAATCTGAATTCAAAGCCTTTGATCGTGGACAAATCCCTAAACTAGCCGCTTTTGTAAGCTTAACATCGTATAAAGCCAACTATGAGTTTCCCGTCGCATTCCCACCAGTCAAACTAAAAAATGTGTTTGGTGAATATATTTCCGACTTAGGTTTAAAACAACTGCGCATTGCCGAAACAGAAAAATACGCTCACGTGACATTTTTCTTTAATGGCGGAGAAGAGCGTGTTTTTGAAGGAGAAGATCATATGCTGGTTCCCTCACCTCATGTTGATACTTATGACAATGTACCTGAAATGAGTGCAAATGAAATTACCGAGCGATTAACCGAGGCTATCGATAGTGGCAAGTACGATGCGATTATCTGTAATTATGCTAATGCAGATATGGTTGGTCATACGGGAAATTTCAAAGCTACTATTTCAGCAATAGAAACCATTGATAAATGCCTAGGCAGGGTAGTTAAATGCGCACAAAAAGCAGGTGCTGAAATTATCATCACCGCCGATCATGGTAATGCCGAACAACTAAAAGCCTACACAACAGAAAAAATTAAATCCCAGGCACATACAGCACACACTAATAATTTAGTGCCCTTAATTTACATTGGCCGACCAGCAGAATTTCTTCCTGGCACCGGATCATTATCTGATATTTCTCCGACACTGTTACGCATTATGGATATAGAGCAACCAGAAGAAATGACCGGAACTTCACTGTTACGATTAACAGACGAGGAAGAAACCAAGGAACCTCTGATTAAGTAATTCAACCATGTTTCAATTTTCTAAAATAATTGCACACCTCAGTTGTTACCTTTTACTTTCCTTCTCTTTTATCTCTTATGCGATAGCTGATGATGAAGCCAAATCAGAAAAAGCTTCCGAACTAAAAGATCTCCGCAACCGCATAAAAGATGTTGAAACCCGAATTAAAGGTGCGCGTGATGAAGCTGAAAAGTTACAAAAAGAATTGCGCGAGAATGAAATTTCAACTGCGCAAACATTAACCCGCCTGCATGACTTCGAATTAAACATATCAAAGAAAAATGCTGCGTTAGAAGAATTAAAGTTTGAACAAGCAGAACATAAGGCCGTACTCGAACAGGAAAAAGAAAAATTAACTCATCAGATTCGTTCAGCTTATCGTATGGGTCGTAACGACTATATAAAACTATTACTCAATCAGGAAGATCCTGCATTGGTCGGTCGCGCACTTGCTTATTATGATTACCATAATAAAGCACGTTCAGAACGTATCGGACAGACGCAACAAACATTAGCTAACATTGATCAAATACAATCTTCGATTGTTGATCAAACAACGAAACTTGAAATACTAAAAGCAAAAAATGAAACCAAACTTCAGGATTTTCACCAATACCGTGCAACTAGACGCGACATCATTGTACGCTTACATAAAGATATAAAAGAGCAAGGCGTCGAACTACTTACCCTTCAAGAAAATGAACGCGAACTTGGAAAACTTTTTCAGGGTCTAGAACAAGACGTTACCGTTGAAATGTTCGAAGACATGCCGCCCTTCAATACACTAAAAGGAAAATTAAACTGGCCAACAAAGGGAAAGCTATTAAAAAGATTTGGTGCCAGCAAAAAAGGCGGTAACTTGAAATGGCAAGGCGTACTCATCGATGGTGAAACCGGTACCAGTGTAAAATCGATTAGTACTGGCAAGATTGTATTTGCAGACTGGTTTCGCAATATGGGGCTATTAATCATTATTGATCATGGCGATGGTTATATGAGTCTCTACGGTCACAATCAGAACTTAATCAAAAACACCGGTGATTGGGTACTCGCAGGCGAAAAAATTGCAACTGTTGGCGATAGTGGTGGACAAAGTGATACCGCACTTTATTTTGAAATCAGAAAAGGGGCTGAACCGCTAAACCCATCACGATGGTGCAAGAAATAGACATTGGTGACGGTTCGGTCTTCGTTGCCAACGCGACTCTACCGCATACATCCGTGTATGCGTCCCACTATCACTATTATTTAAACGTGTCATAGACCAAATAACTTGTCAGGTGTAGTAAGGCACGAGTATGCTTAGACAAAATGTAAATAGAGTCATAGAGTTACTTTATAAATATAAAGATAAATATCCGATTGAATGGAGTAGAGGATGTATAAAATAAAAGGTTTGATAATCACTTTCTTGCTATCGATTTTCTCGGTTTCAGTTGTTACAGCAAACACCGAAGAAAATACTGACTTGCAGTCTCTACCCCTTGAAGAAATACGTACCTTCACTGAAGTATTCGCAAAGATTAAACATGACTATGTTGAAAGCGTTGATGATAGACAACTATTAGAAGATGCTATTCGGGGAATGTTGCAAGGACTCGACCCTCATTCAACTTATCTTGATAGGGAATCTTATAAAGATTTGCAAGAAGGTACATCGGGAGAGTTTGGTGGGCTTGGTATCGAAGTCGGTATGGAAGATGGTTTCATAAAAGTAATCTCACCTATTGATGGCACACCAGCAGAAGAATCTGGAATCGAAGCCGGAGATTTAATCATTCGTCTAGATAGCAAAACTGTAAAAGGTATGTCACTTAATGAAGCTGTTGATCTCATGCGCGGCAAACCGGGAACAGATATAATCCTGACTATTCTTAGAGAAGGCGAAGAAGCCCCGTTAGAGATCACACTTACCCGCGCGATTATTACGGCAAAAAGCATAATCAGCGAAATACTGGAGCCCGGTTTTGGTTACGTCCGTATCTCAAGTTTTCAGACGCATACAGCTGAAGATTTACGCAGGTCTCTGGATAAACTTAAAGAAAAAAATAAAAATAGCTTAAGTGGTTTAATTCTCGACTTAAGAAATAATCCTGGTGGCATTCTTAATGCCGCAGTAGGAGTTTCAGATTTATTTCTCGACAATGGTTTGATTGTTTATACCGAAGGTCGTATTCAGGATTCAAAATTAAAGTTTAATGCAAAACCATCAGACATTTTAAAAGATGCACCGCTTATAGTTCTTGTTAATGGTGGCTCCGCTTCTGCATCTGAAATTGTTGCCGGTGCATTACAAGATCATGATCGTGCAATTATTATGGGAGAACGCACTTTCGGCAAAGGCTCGGTACAAACCATTCTACCTATGAATGACAATGCCGCCTTGAAATTAACAACTGCACGTTATTTCACGCCATCGGGACGTTCTATTCAGGCATTAGGTATAGAACCTGATATCATTATCGAGAACATTCGTGTTAATGCGGAAAAAAATACTAATCCCATGCGAATCAAAGAAGCTGATTTAAGTGGCCATTTAGGCAACGGCAATAAAGAAAGTGAAACCGAGGAAGGAGTGTCTAACGATGAGGATGCCGATTTAGATAAAAACCAGGATCAGAAGAAAGAGAATAAACCATCACTTGCTGAAACTGACTATCAACTTTATGAAGCATTAAATGTATTAAAAGGCTTAGTAATTCATATGAAAAAAGTAGGATGAGTTAAGACCTATGCACATGCCTGATTCTAAAAATATATTTATTTTTTATTTGCTATTGTTGGCTAGCGTTATATTTTCTACTCCTGCTTATTCAGAACCAATATACAAACCAACTATATCTATTCTTATTGATGACCTTGGATATAAATCCAAAGAAGATTTACGTGCATTAGCTTTACCTGGCCCAGTCGCCTACGCAATATTACCTCACGCACCACATACCGATAAAATGTCTCGTATTGCCCTGCAATACGGCAAAGAAGTTTTATTACACCAACCCATGCAAGCGATGGATAAAAATAAATTTCTTGGCCCAGGTGCTTTAACACTAAATATGACGCGAGAAGAATTTTTAGAAACCCTGCATATTAATATGCGTGCTGTACCCAATTTAATTGGTCTGGACAATCACATGGGCAGCTTATTAACCCGCCACCCCGGACACATGCAATGGTTAATGGAAATATTAAAATCCAATGGCCAGTTTTTTATATCGATAGTTTAACCGGCCAAGAAAGCGTCGCTGCCAGATTGGCAAAGGAAAGTAACGTGCCTTATTTAACTCGCGATATCTTTCTAGATCACAAACAAAACCGTGCCTATATCCGCAAGCAATTTATGGAATTGGTAAAACATGCAAAACGCCACGGCTCCGCATTAGGCATTGGCCACCCGCATGTCAGCACTATAGAAATGTTACAAGATGTTAATAAATACGGTGTTAAGTTTATAGGTATAAAAACATTATTAAAAAATAGAGCGACAGGAAAAGCAAATGCACAAGGTACTCGTACCGCTAGCGCAGGGATGTGAAGAACTCGAAGCAGTTACAATTATAGACCTGTTAAGACGTGCGCAAATAGAAGTCATTACTGCTGGACTTGATTCACAAAACATCACGGCAAGTCGCGGAGTCGTTATCATTGCTGATACTGATTTAGATACTGCTCTTAAAGATGATTACGATATGATCATCCTGCCCGGCGGTTTGCCCGGCGCAGATCATCTTGGCAATGATCAACGCATTAAACACATATTAATCAAAATGAAAAACAGCGGAAAATTTACTGCTGCAATATGCGCCGCACCTAAAGTACTAGCTAATGCCGGCATACTCGATAATAAAAAAGCAACCAGCTATCCCGGCTTTCTTGATGAAGCAAAGAATACAGAAATTAGTAATGATGCTGTAGTCACAGATGGCAAAGTCATTACATCACGTGGGCCCGGTACAGCAATGGACTTTGCCTTAACTTTAATAGAATCTCTTGAAGGCAAAGAAAAAAGAGATGAAGTAGAAAAAGGATTAGTTAGATAAGTAAATAATATAATTGACTTATAAACCTTCTACTCTTTCAGGACATTTCCCATAAGCCAAAAATTTCGCGATACGCTTTCTCATAAAAGAAATTTTAGAAACAATTCTTAATGGCAATGGTGGGCTAAAGGGTTTATCTGATTTAAGTGCGCTAGAAATAATTCGTTTCTGTGCGAACAATTGAAAGCCTTGAATAAACTTAACCGCAGGCTCACGTCGACTTTGTACCTTGGCTAAATCATCCGTACTCAAACGTTCTTCTTTAATAGCATCAGCAAGAATATTAACCGTAGCCACCGCATCCTGAATAGCATAATTAATCCCAACACCACCAACCGGCGACATAATATGTGCAGCATCACCGATTAATAACAAACCCTCCTGATACCATTTTTCAACACTACCCGTAACCACAGATAATATTGCACACTGCTTCCAGTCACTAACCCCAAAAATAGTACTAGATAACTCGGGAGCTAAACTAATTATTTCATTTTGAAAATGTTCAATACCTTCATTTCTTAATTCCTTATAAGACCCTTTCATAATGATGTAACCACATTGAATATAATCACCACGATTCACCATTACCACCATAGAACCTGAACCAACTCGGATATCGACTGATTCTTGTAATTCTGCATCTTTCGGGATAGCAACGCGAAACCAAAGCACATCCATAGGTGGCGAAGTCTTACCCAGCTTAATATTTGCCAAACGCCGCGCCGTAGAACCACGCCCATCAGCACCAATGGTTAACAAACTATCTACCTCAAACTCTTCACCATCTTTTTTATACTTAACACCAGAATTCTTTCCATTAACCTGCTTAAGCTCTTTAACTTTGGCTCTCATGATGATATTAAAATCGGGTAATGCACCTGCCTTTCTAACCATATAATTCAAAAACTTTACTTGCGGAATAATACCAACAAAGGGAAATTTACTTTTCATACCAGCAAAATCTGCAACTTGAATCGAATATTCAGAAGTTTTGAAATTTAACTGACCAACCTTACTATTGCATAATTTCACTACATCATCCGCAAAACCAAGTTGATCCAGCACCTCTAAAGAAGAAGCATGAAACGTATCTCCACGAAACTCCCGATCAAAATTATTCTCACCTTCTAGTAAGACAACAGGAACACCTCGAAGGGAAAAAAGATAAGCCGCAATAACACCAGCGGGACCAGCACCGATAATACAAACTTGAGTTTTAGTTGAGAGTTCGGGTGCGGACATTATTCTTCCCCCTTTAAGCTTGATATTTAATTATATTTTATTTAATTATTTATAATCTTTATTTCGCTTGATAGCGCGTCACTTCTTTTTGCGCCGGAACGATGCTCGAGCAACTTGTTATGTGAATTTTTAGCAAATTCTATCGGCTTATGAAGGATCACACCTTCCATAGAATCCTGCCTTTGGATCAGGGTTAGACTATCGGAGGTGAACGGCACGAAACCCATCTTTTTCCTCAATTAGGTTATTAAGATGAGCGCCTCCCGCACCAAGTTCTTCGACCAAAAGGATCAAGATTTCGCGGTCTGGTGTAACTAGCGTCGCAATTTTCTTTAGCGGATTACTACCATTTGCACCAATGATCACTGGCTTCATGAGCCTTGGGTCGCTTATGGTAAACTCCAAGCAGTCGTTGTAGGACTTTAGGTTACATCGATAGGTGTGAGATTCCGCAAAAGCAAGTGCTGGCACGAAAAGTAAAAATATTAAGTCCCATCGCATAATAATTTCCTTTCCCTTACCTCGAGTTGAAGTTAAAGATTAGCATACTCAGTTTATAGTAGCGATATGCTCAGAGCTTTAATCCCCTTATGGCTTGCCGAGTCGTTGTGTTATTTCATCGGTTGAGCTACAGGGATGTAGCGAGAGCGCATTAGGACAGGAGTCCGTATGCGCGTGCCGTTGAAATAACACAACGACTCGGGTACCCGCTAGGGCAAGACATTCGGGGCGGCCTTTCTTTTCGTTAGTTTTCTTTGGCCACGCAAAGAAAAGTGACTCGCATAAAAGCCAAACCGATGTGAAATAGAAATTAGATTTAAACGACTATTTCTCTTGCCAAGAAATATACAACATCAACATTCCAGAAAATCCCAACAACCACGAAACAATCGGTACAGAAAAGAATACCCCATGTGTCGTATGATCTAATGCATAAATAATCGATGCCGACATTAGGAAACCTGAACCAACTAAAGCAAGAACAGTACGTTGATTATAGGCTTTCATCTCTTGACGTAGATGATGTATCTCTTCGGATTTATTTTCCATTTCCATTTTACCATCACGCAACATATCCAAGACGTCCAACGCTTTGTTTGGTAAATCTGGCATACGTTCTAATAATTTTGGAACATTAATTTTTGCGCCTTTTAACAAACCACGGACACCAATACGTTCACCCATCCAACGTTCCAATTGTGGTCGTGCTGTTTCCCAGAGATCCAGTTCCGGGTAAAGATAACGACCGATGCCTTCTATATTAATAATAGTTTTTTGCAACATAATGAGTTGCGGCATGATTTCCATATTGAAACTTCGAGCAATCTGGAATAAACGTTGTAGTAATTCACCGAAAGATATTTCATGTATGGGTCTGTCTAGCAAGGGCTCACATACAGTACGGATAGATGATTCAAGTTCATCCAATCGTGTTCCTTTAGGTACCCAACCAGACTCTATATGTAATGCTGCGACTCGATGATAATCGCGATTTAGAAATGCTATAAAGTTATCGGCAAGATAATGTTGATCAAATTCAGTTAATGAACACATGATACCGAAGTCGATTACTTTTACTGTTACTGGGTTATCTCCGACACCTGCTCCAACAAAAATATTTCCAGGGTGCATATCCGCATGGAAAAAATTATCTCGGAAAACTTGAGTAAAAAATACTTCAACACCATATTCTGCTAACCACTTTAGATCGATACCACCGTCTTTCAAGGCATCAAGATCACGTACGGATATACCGGATACGCGTTCCATGGCCAATACATTTCGACGCGTTAGCTTCCAGTTAATTTCTGGAACGTAGTAACGATCTTCGTCTTTAAAGTTGCGACGTAACTGCGAAGCATTAGCGGCTTCTCGTTGAAAATCCAGTTCATTCATCAAGGTTTTTTCAAACTCTTCAACGACTCCTGTAAAACGTAAGGCCTTGCCTTTGGGATAATACTTCTCTGCTTTCTCAGCAAGGAATTGTAATAAGCTTAAATCTTGTCTAATTAATATTTCAATATCGGGACGCAGGACTTTAATAATATAGTCACTGCCATCTTTAAGCGTGGCGCGATGAACTTGTGCTACTGAAGCTGAAGCGAGTGGGGTTTCATTAAATTCTAGAAAGACTTCATCCAGTTCACATTCGTATGCATCTTCAATAATTTTCCGCGCAATACTTCCCGGGAAAGGCGCAACATCATCCTGTAATTTTGAAAATTCATTAACGATATCTTCAGGAACAAGATCACGACGCGTAGAAAGTATTTGACCTAATTTGACATAAATAGGCCCCAGTTCTTCTAACATCAAACGTAACCTTACGGCTCTTGAACCTTTGACCTTGCTACCAAACCAGTTCCACGGCAACAGATAAAAAACAAAACGGAATGGTCTAAAAAGATGAGTTGCAAAAATAAACTCATCAAGACCATATTTAATGAATGTTCTTTGTATGGTTAATAAACGAAGAAATTGTCTCATCGATTAAACGTCCTTGATTTTTATTTTTGTGTTTGATTCAAGCTTGTTAAGTCGTGCTTCAAAACGATCAACATCTTCTCGAATCAGGTCAACATCTTTACTAAATTCTTCGACTAACAAATCATCCGGCAACATATTAATTTCAAAACGTAAATATTCACTGATGTCTATCGCTAAAGTTTTACCCGCATTTGTTGCAAAACGATGACTACCGCGAACAAACTTACCGATTTGATAGGCCATAGTATCACCTACCCATTTTGACAGCGGTTCTTCTAAATCAATTTCAATATTCTGCATGACTTCCTGAAATCGCTGCGCAAGACCAATATCCCCTATTATTTGCATATCTGTTGGCAGGCTACCATTGCTGCGCTTTGATGATGTCATCATCATTATAAAATTTGCTGGTGTGCCTTTTATTAAAACATCAGGTTTGTTTTCATAAGCAGAATGAATTACCAGACCATCATTAGAAGGAAATAAAAATATGGTTAAATCAGTACTCAGGAATTCAAAGGCAATAATTTTTCCTTCAAGTTTACCTAGTGAACACAAGGTTTCCTCATCAAGGCTCAATGCCTTATTGATTAATTTTTCAACTTGCTTCAACCACTCTGGTGTATTGTTTTCGACAGCAGCACTCATATTTTATAGCCTCGATGAATGGCGACAATGCCACCTGAAAGGTTATGGTGTTGTACTTTTTCAAAGCCTGCGTTCCTCATCATCGATGACAGAGTTTCTTGATCCGGATGCATGCGAATTGATTCAACCAAATATTGATAACTTGCTTCATCATTGGCAATGGCTTTGCCAAACATCGGAATCAATTTGAATGAATATTCGTCGTATACTTTTCCCAAGACTGGAATAACAATTTTAGAAAACTCGAGAATAACCAACTGTGAACCGTATTTTAGCTTACTGTACATGGAACGTAAGGCAGCATCTTTATCAGTGACATTACGCAAACCAAAAGCAATGGTCATGCAATCGAAACTATTGTCTTCAAATGGTAAGATTTCAGCATTGCCTTGTACATAATCAACATTCTTTATAATGCCTTTATCTATAAAACGAACCCGTCCTTCCGTTAACATACTCGCATTGATATCACATAAGGTGACGCGACCATCATCACCAAGTTGTTTTTGAATTAATCTGGCGATATCACCTGTTCCACCAGCCAGATCCAGAACATGGAAGTTTTTTCTAATAGCACAGAGATGTACTGCCTGGCGTTTCCAAAGACGATGCACGCCAAATGACATGACGTCATTCATCAAGTCGTATTCTGATGCTACCGAACTAAAAACTTCGCCAACGCGATGAACTTTCTCACCCGCCGCCACTTTTTCATAGCCAAAGTCTTCGGTAGTTTGATTAGTCATTACTTTGCCTAATGTGACCTGCGAGTTTCAAGGCATCTAGATATTTAATCCAATTATTATTATGTTCGATACCCAGTTCATATAAATATCCCCATGAATACAAACCAGTTGCATGCTTATCATCAAAGATAAGACGAACTGCATAATTACCAATAGGCTCGATTTTCTCGATATTCACGTTTTCTTTGCCTATTTGTAATACTTCCTGTCCCGGGCCATGTCCTTTTACTTCAGCCGAAGGCGAGTGCACGCGTAGGTATTCACAAGATAATTCAAACTTCTCGCCATCATCATATTCAATCTCAAGTACGCGAGATTTTTGATGAAGATTAATGGCAATTGGAAATGGTTCGTTTTCTGACACGGATATGTTTTCTAGATAGTTTTTAACGCTATTCTACGCTTCGTCTTAGAAAATTTATAGGACGAAGAGTAGATAAAGAAATACTAGGGTGCCTTCAAAAATGAATTCTTTTTTGTGAGAGCAACGAAGCACCGCACGCACGACTGCATGGACGCAGGAGGTAGAGCGACGCAGGAAGCCAAAGCCGAGAACCGCAATGTATAAGTAATACATGAAGGTTCGAGTACGGAGCTGACGCGGCTCACGCATAAAAGAAGCATTTTGGAAGATGGCCTAAAGGATGTAGCGACTTAGGTCTTCGTCTTCGGCTAACTCATTTAAGTGGCTATTAACATACTCGGCATCAATAGAAATGGACTCGCCTTTCTTTTCTGAGGCTTCAAAAGACAAGGTTTCCAATAAGCGTTCCATAACTGTATGCAAGCGGCGTGCACCTATATTTTCAGTATTATCATTCACCTGCCAGGCTACTTCCGCAATTCGCAGAACGCCATCTTCAGTGAATGAGATTTCTACACCTTCAGTTTTCATCAACACTGTATATTGCTCAGTTAACGAGGCATCCGGCTCGGTCAATATACGTACAAAATCAGCAGCGACTAACGCATTTAACTCAACTCGAATGGGTAAGCGACCTTGTAGTTCCGGAATAAGATCCGAAGGTTTGGCAAGATGAAATGCTCCTGAAGCTATGAACAAAATATGATCGGTTCTTACCATGCCATATTTAGTTGAAACGGTACTACCTTCAACTAAAGGCAATAAATCACGTTGCACACCTTCGCGGGAAACATCAGAACCATTGGATTCAGAACGACGTGTTACCTTATCAAGCTCATCGAGAAAAACGATACCGTGTTGTTCAACAAGATCAATTGCACGTGCTTTAATTTCATCTTCATTAACCAGTTTAGCCGCCTCTTCTTCTGCAAGTAGTTTCATTGCATCTTTAACCAGTAGTTTGCGCGTTTGTTTTTTACTGCTACCCATGTTTTGAAACATGCCTTGCAATTGGTTAGTCATTTCTTCCATACCCGGTGGCGCCATAATTTCCACACCAATATTTGGTGCGCTCAATTCTGTTTCAACTTCCTTATCATCAAACTTTCCCTCAAGTATCATTTGTTTAAATTTTTCTCGCGTCGTACTGATACTCGATGTTTCATCATGATCCTCTTCACCCATCATACGCGCAGGCGACAAAAGTATATCCAGCACTCTTTCCATTGCTGCTTCATCTGCTTGTTCACGCACTTTTTCCATTTCGATTTCACGCGTTTGTTTAATGGCAATATCAGCAAGATCACGAATAATTGAATCAACATCACGACCGACATAACCGACTTCAGTAAACTTGGTGGCTTCTATTTTTATAAACGGTGCATTTGCGAGTTTGGCCAAACGGCGAGCAATCTCAGTTTTACCCACGCCCGTTGGCCCTATCATCAAAATATTTTTCGGTGTGATTTCATTACGAATCGATTCATCAACCTGTGCCCGACGCCAGCGATTACGTAAGGCGATAGCGACTGCTCGTTTAGCTGAATCTTGACCAATGATATGTTTATTTAGTTCGGCAACGATTGCCTGAGGTGTTAATTCTGTCATGATTGTTCCGTTACAGTTATTACGTATTTAAAAGAAGAAGTATTATTAATCTTTATCTGATAATTCCTGAATTGTCAGATTAGTATTCGTATAGATACAAATATCGGCAGCTATGCCCAAACCTTTCTCTACAATTTCACGCGCACTAAGGTCAGTATTATCCAATAAGGCTCGTGCAGCAGACTTTGCATAATTACCACCTGAACCAATGGCCATAATATGATCTTCGGGCTCAATCACGTCACCATTACCTGAAATAATCAGCGAAGTGGTTTTATCGGCGATGCATAATAGCGCCTCAAGCCGACGTAACATTCTGTCTGTACGCCAATCTTTTGCCAACTCAACCGCTGAGCGCATCAGATTACCCTGATGTTTTTGCAATTTAGCTTCGAAACGCTCGAACAAGGTAAATGCATCTGCTGTGCCACCGGCAAAACCGGCGATAATTTCGTCATTAAATAAACGTCGCACCTTGCGCGCATTACCTTTCATTACCGTATCACCGAGTGATACCTGCCCATCACCGCCAATGACTACATGGCCGTTACGTCGTACAGATAAGATAGTTGTGCCTCTATATTGTTCCAATGTTTATCTCCTTATCGAGAAGCGAATTGTACCTGAGCTTGCTTAAGCAAAACAAATTTAGAATATTCTTATTATTAGGATGTTTTAGACAATCTCAAGTACAGATGTAAATCTATTAATCTGTTTTCTTTCGATGAGCTCTAGGATGGGTTTTGTCATAAACTTGGGCCAGATGCTGAAAATCCAGATGTGTATAGACCTGTGTGGTACTGATATCGGCATGGCCAAGTAATTCCTGTACGGCACGTAAATCGCCACTAGATTCCAGGAGATGACTGGCAAATGAATGCCGTAACATGTGCGGGTGTACGTGCACGGGTAAACCTTGTTTAATCGCCCATTGTTTTAAGCGATCTTGTACCGATCTCGGGCTAATACGTTTACCCCGATTACTGATAAATAAAGCCTGTTCCGAGGCACTCGTCATTGTGCTTCGCTCTTTTAGCCATCGCTTAATTGCTTTAATCGCATGACTGCCGACAGGAACTATGCGCGTTTTATTACCTTTACCGGTAACCGTTAATATACGGTCATTATAATCTATATCGTTCAAATTCAAGCTAATCAATTCTGCCAAACGTAAACCTGAAGAATAAATTAACTCCAGCATTGCTCTGTCTCTTATAGCAAGTGTGTCTTCCTCGTTGATTTCTACTAATTGAACGGTTTGATCCGCATCTAATACATTGGGAAGTTTGCGAGGGGACTTGGGAGCAATAATACCTTCAGCGGGATTATTTTTTACTTTTTCGTTTTTCAATAAATAACGATAAAACGATCTTACAGCCGAAAGATTTCGTTGTATTGAACGCCCACCTATACCCTGCCGATGACGCTCGGCAACAAAGCCTCTTAATTGTCGACCATCGAGTTCAGACCATTTGGTAATATCATGTTTATCGCAATAATTTTGCATATGATTAAGATCACGTTGATAGGCATGTCGAGTGTGTACAGAAAGATGGTGTAATGTCTTTATATAAGACTCAAGCAATAAGGTCTCGGAAGACTGCATAAAAGTTTAAATCGCCTTCTTCAACTATGAATGCTCGACTACCCTTGTTCAACCCAGGGTTTCAAAATAAAACTGAGTATTTCACCCAGATTAGCAAGTAACTCAACACCCATGCCCGGCTGAAAACGTTCGGCATCAAAACTACCGATAGACAGTATTCCGCCCCAACCATCACCATGCAAAGGCAACATAACCGATGACGCAATTTGATCACCATCGTCACCAAATAAAAATACTTGTTGCTGACGTTTCATACGCCCACTCAATGGCAGACGCTTATCAATAATACTTCTGAATAAGGATTGCTCGGTGACTTCTTTACCAGCAAATTCATCCGTAGCAAAAGTATCAATAAAAGAAGGGTTGGCAAACAAACGCACAACAACACGATCAGCGTGAAAATTTTTCTTCAGATTTTCATACAGGGTATTAAATATATCTTTGGGCTCATCTGCATCCATCAGTGTTAACGCTAATTTATGCATGCGCCGAGCAAGCTCTTCATTTTGTCGAGCAATTTCTATTAGCTCATGCAATCGTTTACGCGCTTGCTCATTTTGTTCACGCAAGACAGTCACTTGTCTTTCGACCAAGGAAACTGCGCCACCGCTTTCATGCGGAATATTTAATTCAATAAGAATATCCGGATGCTCATTAAAAAAATCCTGATTTTTCCACAAATAATCAGAAACCATATCATCCGTAATAGTGTTCGATTCCAGGTTTTCTTCTTCCTGTACACTCATAACTCAATTTTCCCCTCAAATACGGTTGTCGCAGGGCCGGCCATTAATACCGGTTCCCCCTCTCCTGCCCAACGCAATGTCAAATGTCCACCACGTAATTCTGCGTCTATTGTCCCTTCCAAATACCCCTGCTGGCAAGCAATAACCATCGCGGCACAAGCTCCGCTACCACAAGCCAGCGTTTCGCCTGAACCACGCTCATAAACTCGTAGTTTGAACGCCCGTTGATTCAATATTTGCATAAAACCCACATTCACACTTTCCGGAAAAATGCCGTTTTCTTGCAATTCAGGCCCAATAATATCCACAGCAGCAGTATCAATATCGTCAATCACAATAATAGCATGAGGATTCCCCATCGATACCGCACTAAATGTGATCTCATTCTCCCCAAGAATAAGACGATATTGCTCGGAATATTCGTCAATTTGTAGTGGGATTTTGGCAGGTTCGAACTGTGGCACGCCCATATTCACGGTCACGCATCCATCATTTTCGATATTCAAAATCAATTGGCCAGCGCCAGTTTCGGCAATAATCTCATTTTTTGTAACCAAGCCTTTTTCTTTGAGATAAACCGCCGCACAACGCGCACCATTCCCACATTGCATAACTTCACCGCCATCTGTATTAAAAATGCGATAACGCACGTCCGCCACACCTTCACTCGGTTCTAATAGTAAAACCTGATCGCAACCAATGCCATATTGACGATCGGCGATATGCCGGACTTGTTCTCGTGACAAAGATAATGATTCTTTAAAGGTATCAAAAACGACGAAGTCATTTCCGATACCATGCATTTTTGTGAATTGGCGTTCCATCTGTGTAGATTACAGCCTATCTGACATCAGGCAAAGTGCGGATTAGTTAAGGAAGCTCTGGTTTAGAAAATGTGAAATAAAACAGAGATTATCTTCTCTTAAAGTGCGCCAACCTGAAACTGATTGGTAATGGCATTTAATTGCAAGGAAATCTGGCACATCTTTCTGGCCGATTCCTCGATATCATGGTTTCCCTGTAATACCTGATCAACAAGTTCAGCGATTAAATCTGTACTTGTCTTAACTTCATCGACTAATTCGGACTGCTCAGATGAATAATCCGCATTTGTCTTATTATATTCTTTTATCTCATGTACTGAATTTGTGATTACTGTCAATGCTTCGCTGGCAACACTGGCCTGTTCGACACCTTTAATGACTTCACCTTTTTGTCTGGATATCATATCTGCCGTGTTCTTTGCCTTGGTCTGCACATCCTGAATGTTCTGCATAATGTCATTGGCAGATTCTCTGGTCCGAGTTGCGAGACTACGTACCTCATCCGCGACAACAGCAAATCCACGTACTGCCTCACCCGCTCGGGCAGCTTCGATGGCGGCATTTAATGCGAGTAAATTTGTTTGTTCGGTTAATTGATTGATAACCTCGGTAATACCCCCCATCTTGTCACAATCCTGAACCAGATTTTCAACGTCAGCATGAGTTTGTTCAATATGACTTGAGAACTGTTGAAACATCTGCAAAACAATATCGATGACTTGCTTGCTGCTCATAGACTCACCATCAGCAGCATCAGCCAGTTTCGATGCCTGCATGGAATTTTCATAAAGACCTTGTGCGCGTGTTTGCATCTGCTCCATTATCTGCACCGCCATATCAGTTTTAACTTTTTGACTCTCGGTAAGATGATAGGTCTTCTCAATATTTGCAGATAATTCATCGACACTTTCACTAGACAGTTGCGCTGAATTCTTTACCCGTGATAACAAACCTTCATACTTTAAAATAAGTGAATTTAACTTTATTGCCATGCGAATTATCTGATTCTTTATTTCAGATTTTGCTGGCTCCATGCCAATAAACAATACAGCAACGACCTCGTTATTTTCATCCGACACAGGGGTATATTGCGTTGTATAATTTTTACCAAATAGTTGCGCTGGTCCAAAATAATCGCGACCTTCGAGCAATAAACTATAGCCTGGATGAAAGATGCCCAAAGGCGAACCGATAACACGTTGTCCTTCGGAATCTTTCAAGGTTGTTGCAACTCGAATAAATTCAGATCCTATTTTCAAGAATATTGTCACTTGCACATTCGCTTTTTTGGAAAACTTTTCTAACAATTCATTATTACCACAAAGCTGTTCAGAACCTGACCATAACTCAGGCACATTAGTGGCACCTACTTTAACAGTCGCATCTTTATTAATTTTAAAAATATTTTGAAATAATCCCTGAAACTGCTTTGCAACTTTATAGACATCAATACGTTGTTGTTCCTTGTGTTGATAAATATCAGCCTCGGCTATTTCATCGAGCACATATGGTAGAGCAAACTCAGGCTGTAAATTACCTTGCTCAATTAAAGACAAATGGTCATGTAACTGATCCAGCGGTGTAATTAAGTAAGCGACAAAGAATTTATTGATAAAATAAGCGGAGATTGAAAGCATTGTCCATAGACCAATATGTACTATTACATTGAACGTACTGGCAAAATATTGATAGACAAGTACAGCAAATACAGCGACAAGCAGTCCCGTCGTTGTATGCAATAAGGAGAATTGCTGATTCAAAGACAAATTGTGAAAACGTTTTAACATCTAAAAACCTCGGGATGTTTTAATGTCCCTCTATTTCCCTAGTTTATCGACGTTTTTCACTCAATCTTTAGAAATCTATTTAATCCGGTTTCAATTTATGGCTAGCTGTTAAAGATCATAAAATCATAAGCTTACGAGTTTGATAACTGAACCTCTTGAGGAATATGTAGAGTCGATGTTGGGAAAGCACATTCAGCACCATGTGATTCGACGATACCAATGACTTTCAATAATACATCCTGCTTAACCTCATGAAATTTAATCCAGTTAGTCGTTTTGGTAAATGTATAGATAAAGAAATCCAGTGACGAGGGCGCAAACTCATTAAAATTAACAATCAAAGTCTGATTAGCATCAATCTCATCATGTTCTTTCAACATTTTCTTAACATCAGAAATAATGTCTTTCATTTTGCTTACATCATCATAACGAATCCCAATTGTTTCCTTGATACGCCGATTCGTCATGCGCGATGGGTTCTCAACAGCGATATTTGCAAAGACCGCATTTGGCACATACAAGGGCCTTTTGTTAAAGGTTCGTATTGTCGTTAAACGCCAACCGATCTTTTCTACCGTGCCTTCAATTTCACGATCCGATGACCGTATCCAATCGCCAACATCAAACGGACGATCCATATAAATCATCAAACCACCAAAGAAATTCGCCAATAGATCTCTTGCAGCAAAACCAATCGCGATACCACCAATACCGCCAAATGCTAATACTCCAGAAACACTATAGCCAAGTGTCTGCATTACAACCAAGGCACTGGTAATGATCACTGAAATGCGAAGCAATTTAGCAATAGCATCTGCGGTCGTTTTGTCGAACTCTTCCCCAGCTTTATTCTTTTTATCAAGAATGTTTTTTTCAACGCGAGAAATAAACCGTACTATAAACCAGCTTAAAACAAAGATAACACCAACCTCACGGATCGGTTCTATCGCACCAAAAATGGCCGCATCGGTTTCGTTCTTAACAATATCGGCTGCGAAAGTGAGACCAATAATCCAGATGAAAAAAGTCAATGGTTTACGAACTGCATCTAATAATGCGTCATCCCAATAAGTTCCGGTTCGTTGAAGCTTATTAAATACTCTGGACAATATTCGCTTTTGCATCCAGTTAAAAAAAACGGTAACAAGTACGACTATGAATACTTGAACAACCCAGGCTTCTTTACCAAAGAAACTTAATGCTGAATCCATAATTTCTGACACTGTCATTTACTTATCCTTGATATATTAAAAATATAATTCGTGTTCTACTTTACTAGTAAATTGCTGATACGCTGTAACCTTGTTTCTCTAATAACGCTAATACACCTTCTTTACCAGCAAGGTGCATTGCGCCGATAGCAATAAAAGCGCTACCTTTTTCAAGCATCGTTTGCATACGATTGACCATCGACTGATTTCGATCAACGATCAATTTTTTCATCAACTTTTTATATACAGGTTTATCATTCATTGAGTATCGTTGTGCATAACGATATAAACCACCTACATCACGTTTTAAATAAAATTCTTTCATCACGGTAAAATCTTCTTCAACCATCTCATAATGACAAACTGTATCGGTCAGTAATTTAACTTGCTCTGATAAATTTAAATTACTAAATATATCACCTTGTTCCTTTAACGTTTCCAAACCAGCAACACTGGCACCATTTTGTTTCGCCAACGTCAATAGAACCAAATCCAAAGCTTCACCTTGATCTGGCGGATAGTTCATTAATAAAAAAGCCGCCCACGGTCTCATCACAGAAACAGCATCGGAACCTAAACCATAAGCAGATAAAATTCTTTTTGTTTCTTTATAAACAGGTGCATCGACAAAATTTGATAAATATTGACCATCATTAAAAAACATCGTTCTGGAAAATGCCGTCATTTGCTCTTGATCTGGCAAAGCTTCCATTACAAATTGTTCTGAGTCATCTAATGCTTTATTAACTATTTTAGGCAAAGTCGTCACATCTTTATCCGACACGTGTATGGTGCCAAATAAATAACTCGTTTCCTTACCTTTTTTAGAAATACTCCAAAGCAAGCCTTGCGAATAAGGAACATCTTCAATTACTACATTTGCTTCGACTAAAGGCTCACATTGAGGCGATATTAATTCCTTTGCTTGCAGACCATCCAGGCCAAACAAGCAAAGCAGTAAAGCAAAAATTAATTTCAAATTAATTTCCTTATACAGGTGCATCATCGCGAAGGAATCTCTTATTATGTCTGGGTCGAACAGATTGCTGGTTAAAACATTCAGGTTCAAGGTGTGAAACGCGCATAATAGCAGAACTATTACGAAGTTTTATAACGCAGAAGCAGGGTGTTTCAATCGCAAGATGTCGATTCATGATTTAATCATAGGCTCCTAACTCCAGTTCAGGTTCTTTTTCAATATTCATAACAACTTGCGATCGTTGTTTCCACAAATCCGTTTGCTTTAATTCGTCCAAAGTACTTTCAAAACTACCATGCATCCTGATTAATCGTGACTGTAATTCAACACTATCTGGAATATTTGCTTTACCCAATATTTCCATTGCGCCTGCTTGATTGTTACATGCCAAAACCATATCGCATCCTGCGTTGAGTGCTGCTTCGGCTCGTTCTGGATAAGTACCCATCATTTCCGCACCCACCATACTCAAGTCATCACTAAAGATTGTCCCCTGAAATTCTAACTCTTGTCTTAATATTTTCTTCAGCCAAAACTCAGAAAAACCTGCTGGATTTTTATCTACTTTAGAATATATAACATGTGCCGGCATTAACGCAGGGAGTCCTGCATGGATCATCCTTTCGAAAGGAATCAAATCATGCATTTTAATATCTGCAAATGAACGATCATCGTAAGGCATAGCAACATGTGAATCTTCGACTACAGAACCATGTCCAGGAAAATGCTTACCGACAGCGACCATACCGGCTTCTTTCATTCCCTTCATATAAGCACGTGCAAGTCGGGAGACTTGTTCAGGATTAGTATGAAAAGCACGATCACCTATAACTTGACTAATCTTGCCACCAACATCCAGTACCGGTGCAAAACTCAAATCAACACCGACCGCTAATAATTCTGCCGCCATTAACCAACCGGCTTGTTGCGCTAATGATTCAGCTTTTTTAATGGGATTACCTTCCTTAGATCGACACTCACTAATCAATGCACAGGCAGGTAGACGACTAAAGCCTTCGCGAAAACGTTGCACACGTCCACCTTCGTGATCAACGGCAATTAATAAACGTGGCTGACGTAACTCATGAATTGATTTAGTTAATGCTGCAATTTGTTCAGCCGATTCAAAATTACGCGTAAATAAAATCACACCACCGACATGCGGATGACACAACATCTCACGTTCATCAGACTCAAGCTGAAAACCACGCAAGTCACACATAATCGGACCCAAAGACATTTTTATAATACTCATAAAAAGCTAATTTTTATTTATTTCTTTAATATCCATTTTATCTCTAAGCCTATCACCTAATAAATTAATACATAATACCAAAGAAAGAATAGCAAAACCTGGCGCTAATACCATATGCGGTGCAACTAGCATATATTGTCCTCCGTCACGGATCATACTACCCCATGATGCTACTGGCGGCTGAACACCTAGGCCTAAAAATGATAACCCTGCCTCAGCAATAACAACACCCGCAAAGGAAAAGGTCGCTTCTATAATTAATGGCGTCATGATCAAAGGCAAAATATGCTTTTGTGCAATAAGGAAATTCTGAGTACCTAAAGCTCGTGCTGCATCTATGTGAACATATTTTTTCTTACTCAAGGTTTGTACTCGCGCCAAACGCGCAAAACCAACCCAACTGACAATCGATAATGCTATTACCGCATTGGTCAAACCTGGGCCGAGTAATCCAGCTAAAGCAATAGCTAATAATATTCCAGGGAAGGCAATAAACAAATCAATGATCATTACTAAACACTTATCCCAAAAGCCACCTAACCACGCACTTATCAAACCTAAAAATGTACCTGCCAAAAAAGATATCGTCACAACGACAATGGCAACGCTCAATGATGTACGTGCACCCATAATTAAACGCGAACTAATTGAACGACCCAAATCATCATAACCAAGCCATTGTTCCCAATTCGGGGGCAATAAAATTTTGTTTAAAAATATTTGATCCGGGTTAAACGGTAAAACCGGTGCAAAAATAGCCAGTAATATCCAGGTTAATAAAATAAATAATGGAATACTAAAATTATATTTCATGATTCTAGTTCCACTCGCGGATCCAGTATTGTGTAAATGAAATCAGTCAACACATTCACTATTACATAAGTAGAACTTATTAAGAGAACACAACCTTGAACTACAGGATAATCTCTGGAATGAATTGATTCGATCATCAGTTGACCTATTCCCGGCCATGCAAAGATAGTTTCGGTAATTATTGCTCCCGCTAACAACGCACCGAACTGCATTCCCAAAATAGTAATCACTGGCAATGCTGCATTACGTAAGGCATGCAAACCTAATATGCGAATTTCAGATAAACCTCGTGCACGCGCAGCACGAATATAATCTTCTTGTATAACTTCCAACATCGTAGCACGCACCATACGCGAAAGAATTGCCGCTAATGCCGAACCTAAAGTAAACGCTGGGAGCACTAATGAAGCAAAACCATCTTTGCCACTCACAGGAAACCAGCCTAGCCATAAAGCAAAGATTAAAATTAATAATGGACCCATAACAAAATTAGGGATAGAGACACCGAGTACTGCCGTCATCATTGCCAATCGATCCCATATAGAATCTTTATAAACGGCAGCTAGTATTCCTAAAGGTAATGCAATGACAATAGCTATGATCATACTTGCCAGACTAAGGGTGGCTGTTGCCGGAAGTCGTTCAACTAATAACTGACTCACTGCTCGTTTGGAATGTAACGAAACACCTAAATCAAAGTGCGCTATTCCCGTTAAATATTGCCACCATTGTTGCAACACCGGTAAATCCAGCCCCAGTGCATGACGTAATGCTTCTCTATCTGCCGGACGTGCGGTCTCACCCAGCATGACTTCGATAGGATCACCCGGTACAAGATGTATCAATAAAAAGACAAGCGTAATTATGCCTAATAAAACGAATACTGCACTACACAGACGTTTAATTAGATAATTCAGAAACACAATATGAGCTTATTCATTAATTTATAGATCGATTTTAACTATTACCTAATATAAGGCTACAATAATGATAACAGCAAAGGATAAACTGATAGAGTACTAGGGAAATAAATATGTATAAATTCGATAATAATAATGAGGAAGAGGCAAAAATAACCACACCCGCTATGCAATCACTAAATGAAACTAGCAAAGATGTACTTAGTATCGTTGTTCGCATTTGCGGACTCTTGTTATTGTTTATCGGTCTCTGGATAGCAATACAAGTTTTTAGCGAAGCTTTGGCACTTTATAAAGACCCAACAAATATTGAACGCATGGCTACAGCTATTGAGGCAGGGTCGAACATCGATAAAAGCATCGATCCCATACAAGAGAGTTTATTAGGTGAGGATGAAGTCACTGCCGATGCAGAAGAGAACGTGAATGCAAATACAAAAATTAATGGCAATGGAATTCGACTTTCTTATTTCATCGCCTGGGTCGTTGATCTATTGCTCTTGTTGCTACTTGCACGAATAGCATTAGCCACTATCAAGACTGGAGGAGAACTCGCACTTTATGATGAGCAAATAAAGAAATTTGCAAAACAGCTAATCAACGCGAATAAATAATAATTTAGCAAACGTAAAGTTAATGAACGTGAATAGGATTTACGTTTTATTCAACCATTGAACGACAAGTCTCACCTGCTAGCTCAGCCGCTGTTATACCTACTTTATCCTCTAGCTCTATTTTGGCACCCGCAGCAATCAATACGGAAACAGCTTGTTGATTCCCAAGAATTGCCGCGTAGAACAAGGGCGTCCAACCACTCATGTCCGTCGTATTAATATCTGCTCCAGCGTTAAGTGCAGCATGTATTCGAACAGAGTCACCCTCTTTTGCGGCTCGTAGAAGTTTACCATTATATTTTTTAGTCATATCTGAAATAACGAAATTCTTATATTAGTATCTACTAGTCAAATATTTATTCTGTCACTCTGTCAACTGAGCCTGATGCTTTCTCTAAATCCTTATTTTGTTTTCGTTGATGCATGAAACGACGACGTTCTTCTGGACTCATGTTCTGTAGTCGCTCTCTGAATGTTTTACGCTGTTCTGGAGACATGTCCTTCATACGTTGTTTCATTTTTTTGTGCCTGACCTTCATCCTTTGACGAAAACTCTTTTTCTCTTCATCGGACATATTTTGATAACGCTGACGTAGTTCCTTACGTTTATCTTCTGGTAAATTTTTAAACCACTGTTGTCGTTTTCTAATATGTTGTTGTTGCTCCGGAGTTAGATCTTTAAAATGCTCAAAGCGTTCTTTAATTTTTTTCTTTTGTTCATCATCCATTGTTTTCCAACGTTCCATACGTTTCCTGGCTTTTCGGCGTTGTTCATCTGTCATCTTCCCCCATCGACCAGCACCTTTTTGTAAACGTTGTTGACGTTGCGTAGGTAATTCATTCCAGCTATCCTTGAAATCATTTAATAAGCTTTGTTCTTCTGTTGACAATGTATCCCACGCAATACCCTCTTCAGCCAATACTGCCGCTAAAGGAATAAAAAATAATAACAGTAATGTTAACAATCTAGTTTTCATTATCGATTTTAGAGTCGCTTGTTGATTCTATTAATTTTTCTAATTCTTCGTTTTCTGGTTCTTCATTCTCTAATTCCACATAGTCAATCCATTCACCCTGTTCTGTTTCCCATTCTCCAAGAAATTCAAGAAAGGCTATCGAAGGTATTTCTTCCGTATTCATTTGCTCTTCTGCAAATGAATAACTTATTAATAAAATTAAAAATATAAACCATGTTCCAAATTTCATGTTTAGCTCGGTAAAGCATCTTCTTCGAGCCATTCATAAAATTCCAGATCTTCAAAAAACTCCAGATTATCCGAGGAAGAAATTAATTCTATATCCTCTTCAGGTATTGTTTGTATTGATGTTGGTGAATTAAATAGGAGCATCATGGCAAGCACCATGACACAGGCTGTTGCCAAGCCACCGACAAAAAGCCCTTGTTTATTAAATAACCAATTAAGCTGAAGACCTTCAGTTTTTATTTTTTCTTTCTCTACAGCTTGCGTACGAATCTGGCGGATCCTAGAAAGTGTATTTGCATCAAGCGTGTCGACAGCTTCATCCAGACCTTGCCTGATATTCGATTCAAATTTATCTTCGTTGTGTTTAGTCATGATCAATCTTGTCTCTGCATTATATTCCTAACAATTTATTCCCAATGATCACCGAGTTTGTCACGTAAAGTATGTACTGCACGTGAATAATGTGTTTTCACACTTCCTGCTGAACATTTCATCGCTTTTGCTGTTTCTTCAACACTATACCCTTCCCAGATCCTTAATAAAAAAGCCTGTTGTTGGCGTAGCGGCAGAGCATGCATTGCCAAATCCAGTTCATCAATACGCCTGTCTGATTGTAACAATTGTTCTGGGGTTCTTGCTTTTTCATCTTTTGCTTGCTGTATTGGATCTTCCTGTTCATCATCTTTATGACTAAACCAACTACGAAAGCGATTTCGCACCTGATTGCGTCGATACCAGTCTTTGATACGACTTTGTAATATGGTCGTAAATAATGGGCCCCATTCCTTCGTATCTCGATCTGCATACTTCTCTACCAGTTTAAACATAGCATCTTGCAGGATATCCAAAGCTTCATCCCTATTGCCTGTCGCTATTTCAGCCATACGAAAAGCTCGCTTTTCAACACTGGCAAGAAAGGCATCCATTTCACGATGAGATTGCAGTGTCTATCTCCTTTACTAAGGTTTGTTGAGTTAATGTATTTCATTCTAAACATTAACGTAGCCGGATAAATAATCCGGCTACGTTATTATCAATCGATAATTTATTATTATCTACTCCGTGCAACATCTGAATTTCGTTCATTATCACGATTGCTTTCCCGACGTTCGCGAAATTTACCACGGGCTTCTTTCGCAGCCTGGCGTTCAGTGTCACTAAGTTCACCGTCGCCATCTGTATCAAAACGTTTAAGCCTCTTTTCTCTGTGTTTTTCTTTAGCGACTGAGCGTTCCGCCTCACTCAATTCGCCATCACCATCAGCATCAAAACGTTCAATCATTTTTGCTCGATGTTTCTCCTTAGCCGTTGAACGTTCCTTGTCACTGATAGTACCATCGCCATCGGTATCGATACGTTCCATTCTTCGTTGTTTGTGTGCTTCTCTGGCAGCCTGGCGTTCTGTTTCGTTTAGCGTCCCGTCACCATCGACATCAAATTTAGCTTTTATTTCTGCACGTCTTGCTTCTCTATCGACATCATCTGCCGAATAAGCGGAAAAACTAAGGCTTAAACCTAATATTGCTACTGTTAAAATAGCTAATTTATTATTCGTTACACTTTTCATATTTAATCTCCAAAAGAGGGTTTATTTTCTGTACACCCGTCTTAACGCCTGAGTTATGATTCGGTTGACAATAAATTCAATTAAAATCTTTACAGCGTTACGAACGAAGACTAATCGAGGCAAAAATTGACGAAAAAGCGAAGTTTACAAGTTTGTAAATGAGCACTATTAGTTTGTTTTTACCGACAGTAGGCGCTTAGGCGACGAAGAGTAGTCGGGCGTACTAGCTGTAAACGGGAGGGAGTATGTCTGGATCAGCTCATGGTGGCACAGTAAAAGCAATTCTTTACGCATTTATAGCCAATCTCGGTATTGCTATAGCAAAATCCGGTGCCGCTGTTTATACCGGTTCTGGCAGCATGTTGGCAGAAGCAATTCACTCCTTTGCTGATTGTGGCAATCAAATTCTATTATTTATCGGCATGAAACAGGCAGAAAAACCAGCGGATGACAAACATCCACTAGGTTATGGCAAAGTGACTTATTTCTGGAGTTTCATCGTTGCTATTATGTTATTTAGCATGGGTGGTTTATTTTCAGTTTACGAAGGCTGGCATAAATTGCATTCCACTGAAGAACTCAATCAAATCTGGATCGCGCTGCTCGTGCTTGCTCTCGGTATCATTCTGGAAGGTTTTAGCCTACTTGGCGCTCTGAAAGAAATAAAAAAGATTAGAAAGGAAAAATCATTTTGGAACTGGTTTAAGAATACTCGAAATGCGGAGCTTGTTGTCATACTTGGCGAAGACACTGCCGCCATTATTGGTTTGGCTATGGCATTCATCTTTGTATCAATCGCCTGGATTACCGGCAACCCGATGTATGATGCCATTGGTTCGATTTGTATTGGTATAATCTTGATCTTTATTTCTATATTTATTGCCTGGCGCATTAAATCCTTAATCGTTGGACGTTCGGCTGAACCTGAATTGGTCGTATTGATTGATACCATAATCGAGAAAGATGACAGCATAGAAAAACTACTAAATTCCATTACCATGCAATTTGGCGCAGACATAATGTTGGCAGCAAAACTTAAGATGAAAGCCGGTTTAAGTATTGAAGAAGCCGTCAAACAAATTAATGAACTGGAAGAGGAAATTCAAAAACAAGTTCCCACGGTTAAATGGTGCTTCATGGAACCAGATACCAAGGCTTAAATCCTCAACTAACGACTATCCCTTTTAGCCTCCCTTAAACAAATACAATAGCTGGGCATAAGCCCAGCTATTCTTCCGAAAATTCTATATATTTCAGTAACTAAATAAAAGTATTAAGAAAATTTCACCCTCGCCGATATATAAGCTATCGAAAGAGGGTAAAAAAATGAGAGACAGACGTAATAAAAAACGTAATAACGATAACCGTCGAAATAACGGTCGTATCTATGCTGATCTTGATATAACCACCTATATTGATGATCAGGAATATATTACCAAAATGAGAAATATCTCAGGTAATGGAATGCAAATTGTTGAACCTACTGATGTTGAAATGCAACCGAAGCAAGACTGTAAAATCCTTATTCAGGATGATAATACCAGTATTATTCTAGAAGCACTGGTCGTATGGAAAGACTTCGGTTTGATCGGTTTGTGTTTCAAAAAACAAGATCAAAGAGTTCAAAAACAACTTAATAAACTTTCTGAAAAATTATTAGTAACTGCTGTGTCAGATAAAGACATGGCTAATTTAAATTAATACTTGTTCAACCTGATTCTTGGTTCATCATATGATTCGTTGTCTGTATAAATGATGACATTAGTTGTTCTTTAAACATGGTATTAATATCCATTTCATCCAAAGCTTTCTGCATACACATTAACCATTGATCGCGTTCTTCTATTCCTATCGGAAAAGGTAAGTGTCTGGCACGTAAGCGCGGATGACCAAAAGCAGCAATATATCGATCGGGCCCTCCCATCCAACCGCTAAGAAACATATACAATTTTTCTCGCGCACTACGCATATCCTTAGGATGTAAATCACGAATCAACTTTGCTTCAGGCAAACTTTCCATATTGTCATAAAACAAAGTAACTAATTTTTTTAAAGCTTCATCACCACCAATGCGTTCATGAGGTGTTGCCAGTTGTTGTGAATCTTGTTCCTCAGTCGTCATTAATTACTAACTCCGTTCCTACTTCTATCAAATCAAATAATTCTATAATGTCTTTGTTTCGCATGCGTATGCAGCCTCTCGAACCGGGTTGTCCCATGGCGATATCCTCGGGTGTGCCGTGTAAATAAATATAACGATCATGGCTATCAACGCTAACATTTTCTTCGCGGCCATCTTTATGGCCTTTATTCCTACCTTCTTCGGTACCACTTAGCCAAAGTATGCGCGTTAATATCCAGTCGCGTTGTGGATGCAGTTCACGTAATGCCGACTGGTAAATTTCACCCGTGGCGACTCTACCAACAAAGACCGAATTTACTTCAGCGCCCGATCCGATTTTTTCAGAAATAATATGCGAGCCATAAGGTGTGCATTCACTGTCCATATTTTCACCCAGACCATTCTTAGCAGTAGAGATGGAATAGTGTTTAAGCTGCGTATCATTATCAAACAGCGTTAAAGTTTGATGTGAAATTGATATTTGAATATTCATATTATTTTCATGCTGTCCCATAAACACGTCGTTGCCGCGCAGGCAGGAATCCAGTGAATGATGTCATCGTACTAATCTGTGACTTACTGGATACCCGCCTCGGCTCTGGCTCCTGCTTCGCTTTACCGACTACATCCATGTAGTCGTACGCGGGCATGACGAACTAGATTTAATGTCCCTTGTTCTTTATTTTTGTTATAGATACTAGCGAGTCGAAATTTCCATCCGCGCTAAGTTCATAACCTTTAATATCTTTTCGTATCGCCAGAACATTATCTTCATACCATAATGGAATAGTAGGCAAACTATCATATAAAAGCTGCTGTAACTCGCGATAATATTCAGCCTGCTTTATTAATGACACTTCTACTTCAGCTAGTTCAATTATAGCGTCTACTTGCTTATCAGCAAAGCGTCCTCGATTAGCACCATTGGGAGGTACCGCGCTACTATGAAATATATAACGAAATATATCCGGCATTTTTAAACCGACCCAGGACAAGCTATACATCTGAAAGCGACCCGATTTAATATCGCCATAAAATGTCCCCCAATCATAACTACGTATATCGACTTCTATACCCACAGATTTTAGTTGATCCTGAATAATAGTCGCAAGTCGCAAACGAAACGGATTATTTGAAGTTTTATAGGTTAATTTCAATGGCACCTCTAAACTGTAACCCGCCTTTTTTAATAAGGCCTTAGACTTTTCGGGATCATACTTATGACCGATTAACTTTGCATTTCCCGCCCAATGATCCGGCGGCAATAATGTTTCTGCTTTTCGAGCTGATGCGCGCATAACATATTTAATTATCGCTTCACGATCAATTGCATGAGCAATCGCTTTCCGAATTAAAATATTTCCAGTAAACGGATCTTTTAAATTAAAACCTATATAGCTAAAAGTACTACCATGTTTTCTTCTGACATCAATAGAATCTCTTCCATCCAACCATTTAACTATTTCCGGTGGTAAGTCGCCCTGTACTAAATCAATCTCACCTCTTAATAATTTAAGAACTCGTACAGTCGGATCTTTTAAAGTAATGAACTCTATAGTTTGCTTGTCACGAAGTCGCAATAAACTTAATCGCGTATCATCTTGCCAATCTAGTAGTTTCATAGGACCACTACCTACAGGATTTCGATTAAAACTATGTTGCTTAGAAATTAGTTTCTCAGGCAGTATGCCTATGACCATACGCCCGGGAAAAAGTGGATCCTCATGAGATAATTTAAAATCGACGACATCATCATCAATAACATTAATCTGTTCGATCATTAGTACCGAACTTCGATGCGGTGAGGCATTAGATTGTTCCAATACTGATTCATAAGTCGCTTTGACATCTTTCGCAGTCAATCGCGAACCATCATGGAATACACGTCCTTCATTACCTAAAGTAAAACGATAATGATTCAATGATAATTGTTGCCATGTTGCCAGATCAGGAATCACTTGGTATTGATCATCGAAATCAATCATACTTCTATATAGCAGACGAGTAATCCGATATGAAACAGCGTCAGTAGAAAACCGAGGATCGAGCGTAACGGGGGCGGTATTTAAGCCAAAGGCTATGCTGCTTCTATTGCTATCAGCGCAACCATTAATAAAAAGTAAAATACATAAAAATAATAAATTAACTATATATTTTCGCATCGTTATTTGGTGAATACTGCAATCGACTCTACATGTGCAGTATGTGGAAACATATCCATCACTCCAGCTTTCTTTAGTTTAAATCCTTTTTCATTAACAAGTATACCGGCATCTCGTGCAAGGGTTGCGGGATTACATGAAACATACACAATACGTTTAATGTTTTTCATATTAATGGCAGAGATAATTTCTTTTGCACCTGTGCGTGCAGGGTCTAATAATATTTTATCATACGGCTTCTTCATGAAATCATAATCTTTGTCAAAGTCTGCTAAATCTGCCACGTAAAATTCAACATTATCAATATTGTTTTTTATAGCATTATTTTTTGCCCGTTGTACTAAACCTTCATCACCTTCAACACCAACTACTGATTTCGCTTTTCGTGCAATAGGCAAAGTGAAATTACCGACGCCACAGAACAGATCCAGAATATTATCTTCTTTGTCAACTTCGAGTAATTCTATCGCCAGATTGATCATCTGCTTATTAATCTCTACATTGATCTGGGTGAAGTCAGTCGGCTGAAAGTAAATATTAATATCATGGTCGTCTAGCTTATAAAACAGTTCACAATCATTACTGCTGCTAGCTAACCGATGGACACTGTCATAACCGCCGGGTTGTAAATAGAATTTGAAATTATGTTGTTCTTCAAAATCTTTTAGATTACTCAGATCATCTTCAGTAAATTCTTCAAGGTGTCGCATAACCAAAGCAATGCCATTATCACTAACTGCAACTTCTATTTGTGGGATCTTATCTTTGATTGATATCGTTTCGATTAACGCCTGCAAGTCAGATATTTTGTAACCAATATCAGGATGCAATACTTCGCAATGTTTTATATCAGCAATAAACGGGCTACGCTTTTCACGAAAGCCCACTAAGACTCTTTCTTTTTTAATGACGTACTTAACACCTAATCGTGCTTTATGGCGATAGCCAAATAAAGGACCTTTTAATGGCGGCAACACTTCTTTTGGATTTACATTACCAAGATGCGTGAACTGTTCTAATAAGACACTTTGCTTATGTTCTAACTGCGCATCGGCATGCATATGTTGCAAGCTGCAACCACCGCAATAACCGAAGTATTCGCAACCCGGTTCAGTACGTTGTTCGCTAGCGTTAATAATATTTTCTGCGACACCTTCATCATATTTAGAACGTGTATTAACGTAGTTAAACTCAACTTGTTCACCCGCTAGAGCATTCTCGACAAAGATGGTCTTTCCATCAATATGAGCAACACCTCTAGCTTCGTGCGATAAGGATTCAATGTTAGTAGTGAAAAGTCCTTGCGGGATTTTTCGACGGTGGCGTCTGCCCATAGTACGATTTAGCCTTGTTGCCAGGTTTGTAGGAATTCTTTTAGATGGGGTTTAGTTTCATCGTTCAACATTTCGCGAACTTGATTACATTCATCTTCATAAGCTTTATCGGTTAATCGACCACGAATTAATTCATAGCGTAAATAAACCAGATAGGTATTTAATACATCGGTCTCACAATAATTACGTATCGCTTCTATATCACCCGCCGCATAAGTATCCCAAACCTTATCACCACTCATACCCATCTTTCCTGGAAAGCCAAGTAAAGTAGCAATTTGATCCAGAGGCGCTTTCGTTCCAGGCATATAACCCGCGATCACATCCATTAAATCGGTATGACGACTATGAAAGCGTGATAAATAATTATTCCATTTAAAACTCTGATCATCTTCACCATTTTCCCAATAACGCTGCGCTACCACGCTATGTAAAAGCGAACGATAATGCAGAACCGGTAAATCGAAGCCACTACCATTCCACGAAACAATCGTCGGCGTGTAACGTTCTATACCTTCAAAAAAACGTTGAATAATTTCTTTCTCATCCGAATCAACATCACCTAAAGACCAAACACTGAGTTTATCCTGTGTTTTTAATACCACAGAGATAGCAACAATCCTATGTAAGTAATGTCGTAAGAAATCTGACTTACCATCAGTTTCCTGACGACGCTGACTAAACATCAATTCAGCCGCATCTTCAGCTTTTAAACCCTCAAGATTATATAATTTTTTACCCGACTCAACGTCCGGTACAGTTTCAATATCAAATACAAGTATGTTCATAATTTATAATACTTACTCTATTACTATGGTTTTTCCATCTAGAAATTCTAGTTCAAATTTACATAGCTTTTGTGGGCAAAAGCTATTATTAAATTCATATAGTCGGATAGCATCTTTCATATCATCATTAAAAACCACTTTTATAATATCGTAATGGCCAGAACTATTATTATTGGATAAAAAATCATTCAAATTTTCAGCCATTGATTGAGCCGCTTTATCTCTAACATTATTCTTTTGTGCCTCCCCAATAGTTTTTAATTTTCCAGATACTTGGCTAAGTAATTTTTCATATAACTTTTCAGGAGATGCCCCAAGCATAAACCTTTCTCCTTTTTGTTTAATAGATCCTGTATTAATAGCTACAGGAGTTGATAAATATAACTTAGGTATATTTATAATTAAGGTTCTTTCATATAGTTCATGAGTAAGTTCAGAAAAATTTATAAAATATTTAAAATTCGCCACTAAAGATAAATCAACTTCACTGTCACCAATCGGAAAATCTCCTAAAATATATTTGTATTCAGATATATTGAATGTCACCTGATTGACTTCTTCAGCAATAATATATTCATCTTTCTTATTAATACTATGAAATTGAGAATAACTTCTTTCAAAATTTTCTTTTGAATAAATTGAAATATATCCGCTAAAGAAAAGAATCAATATTATCAGCGAAATAATTAATATAATATAAACAATTATTCTTTTTATTGCTTGAATCATAAATATCATTAATGGTTTTTTAAAAGAAGCTATCCAGGAAAGACATTCGTTGACAGATACCGATCTCCACGGTCACATACGATTGTGACTATTACTGCATTCTCAACTTCTTCTGATAATTGCAATGCTGCTGCCATTGCACCACCGGATGAAATACCGGCAAAGATGCCTTCTTTCGATCCGAGTTCTAATGTTGTTTTTTCTGCGAGCTCTTGCCCCATATCCATAATTCGATCAACACGGGCAGGTTCATAAATCTTTGGCATATATGCTTCCGGCCAACGACGTATGCCCGGGATCTTTGCACCCTCAATAGGTTGAACACCAACAATCTGAATATCCGGATTTTGTTCTTTTAGAAAACGCGATGTACCCATAATGGTTCCCGTCGTACCCATGGCACTAACAAAATGTGTAATCTTGCCATTAGTATCACGCCATATCTCCGGACCGGTACCTTCATAATGCGCACGTGGATTATCGGGATTACCAAACTGATCTAATACTTTGCCTTCACCTTTGGCTTCCATTTCGCGAGAAACATCGATGGCTTCTTCCATACTGCCATCAGCAGAAGTTAAAACTATTTCCGCACCAAAGGCTTTCATTACTGCACGACGTTCGACACTCATACTTTCCGGCATGATTAATATCATTTTATAACCACGTATTGCTGCGGCCATTGCTAATGCTATACCGGTATTACCACTAGTGGCTTCGATTAAAGTATCACCCTGTTTTATATCGCCGCGCGCTTCGGCATGTTTAATCATGCTTAGTGCAGGACGATCTTTTACCGAACCTGCAGGGTTGTTTCCTTCAAGCTTGGCAAGCACAACATTACTCGTCTTACCCGGTAAGCGTTGTAACCTTACTAACGGTGTGTTGCCAACAAATGATTCTAGTGTTGGGAAGTCGTCTTTATTATTCATATTCATTTGATTGTTAATTATATGGTATCTATCAATGCCATCTTATTTACACGTCGACTTACTGGATACCCGCCTGCGCGGGTATGACGTAGTGAGCGAATATATCCGTTTAATCCTTTATCACTGCTTTAGCAAAAACCAACGCATCTTCCCACCCCATTTTTGCGGGATAATAATTTCTTCGCATACCTATTTCATCAAAGCCAACATCTAGATACAACTTGATTGCTCCAAAGTTAGTTGGTCGTACTTCAAGAAACATCATGTCAACATTATGATCCAATACTAACTCTAATAAGTGCTCTAATAACTTTCGGCCAAGACCTTGTCCCTGATAATCAGGATGCACACAGATATTTAGAATATGTGCTTCACCTGCTGCTACTGACATTACGGTATGAGCGATGATGTTTCCATCACACTCAAGTACCCAACTGCAATAACCAACATGCAAACAATCCTGAAAGATAGTCTCACTCCAGGGAAACTCATAAGCGCGATTTTCATTCGCCACAACAAACACCAAGTCTTCTTCAGACATAGGTCGAAGATATAATTCATCTTGTTTGATTACAGCGCTCATATCCTATGATTCAACCTCTTTATGCATCTATATTTTTATAAAGCCGCATTGCAATTTTAAGATCTTCCCAGACCTTACGTTTTTCTCTTGGCGAACGTAATAGATACGCTGGATGGTACGTCACGATCACAGGTAGTTTACTATCAGGATATTGATATTGATTACCGCGCATTTTTCCAATTGGAGTATCCACCTTCAATAGATTTTGTGCTGCTATACGGCCAACCGCTAAAATAATTTTTGGTTTGATTAAATCGATCTGCTGTCTTAAATATGATTCACAAGCTATTACTTCACCGATCTTCGGATCTCGATTGTCTGGTGGCCGACACTTTAATATATTGGCAATGAATACCTGCTCTCTTTTCAAACCCATTGCCAACAACATCGAATTCAATAATTGTCCAGCACGTCCAACAAATGGTTCTCCTTGTCTATCTTCATCCGCACCTGGTGCTTCGCCAATAATTAACCAGTCTGCATCTGGATTACCAACACCAAATACAGTTTGTGTTCTTGATGTATGTAATTCACATTTCTCACAAGTTGATACTTCTTTCTTTAATGTTGCTAATGCTTCTGGAAAAACCTGAACCGACTTGGGAGCCGGCTCAGGGATTTGTCTTTCAGAAGTAATAGCTTTAGAAACATTACTAGCAGTTATATCTTCAGAGACATTCAATACTTGTTCTGCCTGACGATCTACCCAGACATCAATGCCCATCTCTTTTAGATATTGTTGCTGGTATGCTTGCATGATTAACTTTTATATTTCAAAGCTGCGGGTGTGCCTTCTGAGAAGGATCCAACACTTTATTTAGCGCGCTGATATATGCTTTTGCAGAAGCAACCACAATATCTGTATCTGAACCTAAACCATTAACTATGCGACCTCCTTTATCAAGACGAACGGTTACTTCACCTTGAGAGTCGGTACCATTGGTTATGTTATTAACTGAATATAATTGCAAATCACAACCACTATTCACCATGCTTTCGATAGCTTTAAAGGTTGCATCAACTGGCCCGCCACCTTCAGCTTTAGCTTGTTTCTCTTCACCGTCTATAGAAAGCGTTATTTCTGCTTTAGGTGTTTCACCCGTTTCGATTGATGCTTTAATTGAAACAAGTTTAATCTTTTCATTGGCACTATCTTGAAGTGCATCACTGACCAACGCCTGTAAATCATCATCAAAGATTTCATGCTTCTTATCCGCTAAATCTTTAAAACGAGAAAAAGCATCATTCAAATCTTCTTCTTTTTCAAAAGTAACGCCTAATTCTTCCAAGCGTGAACGAAAGGCATTTCGACCAGAATGTTTTCCCAAGACCATACGATTGGCATTCCAGCCAACATCTTCTGCACGCATAATTTCGTAAGTCTCACGGCTTTTTAATACGCCATCTTGATGTATACCCGATTCATGAGCGAATGCATTGGCACCAACGATAGCTTTATTAGGTTGCACCGGAAAACCAGTGATTGTCGACACCAATCGTGAACAATTCATGATCTGAGTTGTATCTATTCGAGTATCACAAGTAAAAATATCTCGACGAGTTCGCACGCTCATAACGACTTCTTCGAGTGAAGCATTACCTGCACGTTCACCCAATCCGTTAATGGTACATTCAACCTGTCGCGCACCATTCAATACTGCGGCTAATGAATTACCCACCGATAAACCCAAATCGTTATGACAATGCACAGAAAATATCGCCTTATCTGAATTGGGAATATTTTCGATTAAGTTTTTAATCAACTCACCAAAGAACTGCGGTAAGTTATAACCAACGGTATCCGGAATATTAATAGTTGTTGCACCCGCATCAATGGTCGCTTCTATCACTCGACATAAAAAGTCAAAGTCAGAACGTCCAGCATCTTCCGGTGAGAACTCAACATTATCGGTATAAGTTTTTGCACGCTTTACAGCATGCACCGCATGTTCAACGACCTGATCTGGTGACATACGTAATTTCTCGCGCATGTGTATAGGTGAGGTCGCTAAAAACGTGTGAATCCGTGATGATTTTGCTGGCTTAAGTGCTTCAGCCGCTCGATCGATATCTTTATCAAGTGCTCGCGCCAAACCACATACGGTACTTTCAGTGATAATTTCAGCCACGGCTTTTACCGCTTCAAAATCGCCCTGACTGGCAATAGGGAAACCCGCTTCGATAATATCGACGCGCAATTTTTCCAAGGCCTTGGCAATACGAATCTTTTCATCCTTCGTCATTGAGGCGCCGGGACTTTGCTCACCATCACGCAAAGTCGTGTCAAATATAATTAATTTATCCTGCATTTTATTTACTCCGATACTCGCGCTCAGTCTATGTTGATAGCCTGAGCAATACAAATGTGAAATTAGCGTTTATTTATATAAACGCGATAACAAAACCTGATTGTGTAAAACGATTATTAGCCCCTTAGGGCAGAAGGAATAGCAGGCGAGACAGTACTGCTGGCTGAACTTGAGTGCCAGTAGAAAAAGAATTGATTGTGATGTTGCTTGAGTTCATAGACGCGAATATAAACTGATTTAAATATAATTCAAGTACTGTCCTAGTTCAGTATCAAGGAAAATCAGGATTCGGGCGCTTTTCTAGCTTCTCGATGTTTACGTAAAGTAAGCAAAGTCAAAATTGGCCCTGAAATAGCGTAGCTTGCTGCCAAGAGAAATAAGACTAATGGTGGTTCCATCGCAATCAAAACAAATATTGGCACAATTACCAGAATAGCCATAAAGGGCACTCGTCCCTTGAGATCAAATTCCTTAAAACTATGATAACGAACATTACTCACCATTAAGATGCCGAGGATAACCGTTACCGGAAGACAAAAAACTAATGATGTCGTCTCATCAATCAAATTGTAAACTGTCCCACACCAAATCATTCCGGCTAAAACTGCAGCGGCCGCAGGACTCGGTAAACCTTGAAAATAACGTTTGTCCTGACTTGCAGCTTGCGTATTAAAGCGTGATAGTCTCAATGCGGCTGACGCCGTAAAAACAAAAGCGGCTAACCAACCGAGCTTTCCCATTCCAAATAAGGCCCATTGATACATGACTAATGCTGGTGCCATGCCAAATGAGACCATGTCTGACAAACTATCGTATTGCATACCAAAATCACTTTGGGTATTAGTCATTCGTGCAATTCGACCATCCATACCATCAAGTATCATGGCAACAAAAATGGCTATCGCAGCGGCTTCGAAGTGCTGATTTATCGACGCAATAATAGAATAGAAACCAGCAAACAATGCGCCTGTGGTAAACAGATTCGGTAATAGATAAATGCCACGTCTGCGTTTCATCACACTTTAGGCCTTTATGAGTTTGTAAGAAAAAGTAAACATATCATGGAGTTTACCTTTGAACGGGGTTTACTGAAAGAAATGAAACTAAAATCAGCGATCGTGATATCGACTAGTTATCTTCGTCTTGAATTACGCTAGCTGCTTTGGAATGAATGATATGCGCTAATACGCTGCTACCTGACTCAACATATTGCCCAACTTCGACTTTTACTTTTGATTCAATTGGTAAAAACACATCAACAAGGCCACCGAAATAAATATAGCCACCGCGTTGCCCTTGACCTATGCGTTCACCAGAATGCATATAGACATGAAACTTACGAATCACATCTCGCAAACGAATAGCCGTAACCACGTCATCACCTTCATCCGACTTGATATGAAAATCAAAATGTCGACGTGATTCATTTTTATCTGTAGAAGAACACCATTGTTCCATGACCTTGCCTTCAATTGGACCACGTAAGGAATAGATATCATGAGCTCGCATATTAATCTGTACTCGTATCGTCTTTGCATGCGGATGAATTTCTTCAGCCTCTTCAATTAAAGTAATCACGCCATGAACAGGACTAACAACGGCTAAGGGTTCGGAAGGTATCTCGCGAGTAGGATCACGGAACAGATAAACAAAAACAACAAAGATAAGGAGTAAAACGATAGATGCACTTGCGCCAATAAGAAATTGCGCTAGCACAGCCAAACCAAAAACAAAAAACAGGAATGGCCATGCTTCACGAGCAATGAACGGATACCGGTTACTTGGCATCTTCATAAGGCAATCAAATAGTAAAACGCATTATAGCTTAGAACTTAAAAGTCTTTGTACTTTTAATTAGTTCTTATCGTGATCTACCAATTGGTTTGCTTTAATCCACGGCATCATCGAACGCAGTTTTGCACCTACAACTTCAATACCATGTTCAGCACTGATACGACGTTTCGCTTTCAGTGTTGCAGCACCACTTTGATTTTCAAGAATGAATTCTTTCGCAAATTCGCCGGTTTGAATCTCGGTCAGAATCTTCTTCATTTCTTTCTTGGTTTCTTCAGTAATAATTCGAGGGCCACGAGTAAAATCACCATACTCAGCAGTATTCGAAATTGAATAACGCATATTGGCAATGCCACCTTCGTAGATCAAATCAACAATCAATTTGGTTTCATGTAAACATTCAAAATATGCCATTTCTGGTGCATAACCCGCTTCAACCAAGGTTTCAAAACCCGCTTGAATTAGAGCAGTGATACCACCACAAAGAACCGCTTGTTCACCGAATAAATCAGTTTCGGTTTCTTCTTTAAACGTCGTTTCGATAATACCGGCACGACCACCACCATTTGCTGATGCATATGACAATGAAATTTCTTTAGCTTGACCAGAAGCGTCCTGAAACATTGCAATCAAAGAAGGTACACCGCCGCCGCCTGTATAAGTAGCACGTACTAAATGACCTGGGCCTTTAGGCGCAATCATGATGACGTCTAAATCTTCACGAGGCAGAATTTGTTGAAAGTGAATATTGAAACCATGTGCAAATGCGAGTGCTGCACCTTGTTTAATATTAGGTTCAATTTCTTCTTTATAAAGTGCTGCTTGATGTTCATCAGGAGCAAGTATCATCACGACATCAGCACTTGCGACAGCATCAGCAATCGACTTTACATCGAGGCCAGCTGCTTTTGCTTTTTCAGCAGAAGATGAACCTTCACGTAAACCAACACAGACTTTGACACCCGAGTCTTTAAGGTTGTTCGCATGTGCGTGGCCTTGTGAGCCGTAACCAATGATGGCAACTTGCTTGCCTTGAATTAAAGATAGGTCTGCGTCTTTGTCGTAATAAATTTTCATAAATGCTCTCGTAAAAAGGTTTAATTAATAATATTTAAGTTTATTTGCTTAGGATTGAATCGGTTTGTCGCCACGGGATATACCCGAGACACCGGAACGTACAACCTCAAGGATCAAGTCGTGATCCAATGCTTCGATGAAGGCATCTAGCTTATCGCAAGTACCGGTCATTTCTACTGTGTAAGTATTTTCTGTGACATCAATAATACGACCACGAAAAATATCCACCAGACATCTTACTTCATCACGGGCAGCCTTTTTCGTTGATACTTTAATCAACATCAATTCACGTTCGATATGACGTGTATCATTTAAATCGACCACCTTGATAACATCGATCAATTTATTCAATTGCTTCATGATTTGTTCAACGATGGCGTCTGAACCATTAGTCACCACAGTCATACGCGAAACGTCAGGATCTTCTGTCGGCGCAACGGTTAATGATTCTATATTAAACGCACGCGCAGAAAACAAACCGGCGACGCGTGACAAAGCTCCAGCTTCGTTATCCATCAATAGGGAAATGATATGACGCATAATTAAGCAAGCTCCCTCTTGATATCTGTCGACAAATGCATTTCATGATGACCCTTTCCAGCACCGATCATTGGATAGACATTCTCGGTCTGGTCAGTAACGAAATCCATTAATACCGTACGGTCTTTTAATGCTAGCGCTTCTTTTATCGCGCCTTCGACATCGCTAGTCTTTTCGATACGCATGCCAACATGACCATAGCTCTCTGCCATTTTGACAAAGTCAGGTAAGGCTTCCATATAGGAATGAGAGTAACGCTTGTCATAAAAGAATTCCTGCCATTGACGCACCATACCCATGTAGCGGTTATTCAAACTTAAGATTTTTATACCGGTGTTATATTGCAAACAAGTAGACAATTCTTGTATACACATCACCAGACTGGCTTCACCAGAAATACAGGCCACGGTCTCATCAGGAAATGCCATTTTAACGCCCATCGCCGCAGGGATACCAAAACCCATGGTGCCGAGACCACCGGAATTAATCCAGCGACGTGGTTTGTCGAATTTATAAAATTGTGCCGCCCACATTTGATGTTGGCCTACATCAGAAGTCACATAAGCATCACCTTTGGTCAGCTCCCATAACTTCTCGATAACATACTGTGGTTTAATAACATCGGTAGTGCGATCGAATTTCAGACAATCAATAGCACGCCATTCATCAATTTGTTTCCACCACGGCTTAATCACTTTTTTATCAAGATTCTTTATATCCGCTTTTAATAAGCCGATTAAATCTTTAAGCACATGTTTAACATCGCCGACGATAGGCACATCAACAGGAACGTTCTTGGCAATAGAAGATGGGTCAACATCAATATGAATAATTTTCGCGTTAGGACAAAACTTCTCCAAATCGCCGGTAACACGATCATCAAACCGTACACCAATAGCAATCAAGACATCACATTGATGCATCGCCATATTGGCTTCATAGGTACCATGCATACCCAACATACCAACAAACTGTTTATCCGTTGCCTTATAGGCGCCCAGTCCCATCAAGGTATTGGTAATGGGATAGCCGAGTAATTTTGTAAACTCTCTTAATTCTTTACTGGACTCACCTAAAATAACGCCGCCACCGGAATAAATCATCGGCTTCTTCGCTGCCAGAATTAAATCTGCCGCTTTTTTAATCTGCCCAGGATGACCTTTAAGGACCGGTTTATACGAAGGCATAACCACTGTTTTTGGATATTCGTACTCACACGAATCAGCGGTAACATCTTTAGGGATATCAACCACTACAGGGCCGGGACGACCGCTAGTGGCAATATAAAATGCTTTCTTTATGGTTGTCGCCAAATCTTTCACATCTTTGACGAGGAAATTATGTTTTACACACGGACGCGTAATACCAATGGAATCGACTTCCTGAAATGCATCATTGCCGATCATGGCTCGAGGCACTTGACCGGTGAATACGACGAGAGGAATAGAATCCAGATAAGCAGTAGCAATACCGGTTACAGCATTAGTCGCACCCGGACCTGAAGTCACCAGCACGACGCCCGGCTTACCCGTTGCACGCGCATAACCATCCGCTGCATGAGTTGCACCTTGTTCATGGCGCACAAGAATATGCTCTACAGCATCTTGCTTATAAAGTGCATCATAAATATGTAAAACCGCACCGCCAGGATAACCAAATAGGTGTTTAACACCTTCGTCCTTCAATGCGCGACAGAATATGTCTGCCCCTCGTAAAATCTCTTTATTTTTAGCCACTACTTGCCTTACCAGTTTGTTAATAAATTGCGTCGAAACGCGCGAAGTTACTGAGATTATTGGGTCAGGTCAAGCAATGTATTCGATATTCGGGAGAATAGCTAAAATCAGCGCAATAACAGCTAAAATTTCACTGTAATTATTGAATACATTCAAGACTACTTAGCATACGCATTCTTTTCATTAATCGTTTATGATACGGCGTTTAATAAGCTTCACTTAGAATATTCTCAAGCTTTGAAGTTTTTCTGAAACAGCCCATAAAAATAGACCCAAATAATTAGACCCAAACTTAGACCGATAATATGAAAACATCACAATTATTAATGGCAACGCTGCGTGAAGCACCTGCCGATGCCGAGATCGCTAGCCATCAGTTAATGCTACGCGCGGGCATGATCCGACAATTAGCTTCGGGGATTTACACTTGGTTACCACTAGGGTTACGTGTTTTGCGTAAAGTAGAAGCGATTGTCAGAGACGAAATGAATCGCGCTGGAGCACAGGAAATTATGATGTCTGCCATTCAGCCTGCTGAGTTATGGCAAGAGTCTGAACGTTGGGAACAATATGGCCCTGAGTTATTGAGAATCAATGATCGTCATGACCGTGAATTCTGCTTTGGCCCAACTCATGAAGAAATCATTACCGATTTGGCCAGACGTGAAATTCGCAGTTACAAACAATTACCCATCAATTTTTACCAGATTCAAACCAAGTTTAGAGATGAAGTGCGACCACGTTTTGGCATTATGCGCGCACGTGAGTTTTTAATGAAAGATGCTTATTCCTTTCATCTGACTGACGAATCTTTGCAAGAAACCTACGAACAGATGTACACCACCTATTCAAATATATTCACTCGCGTCGGCTTGAACTTCCGCGCAGTGATTGCGGACTCAGGCAGTATTGGTGGTAGCAAATCGCATGAATTTCACGTATTGGCTGATTCTGGCGAAGACCTTATCGTCTTTTCTGATAAAGGCGACTATGCCGCGAATATGGAACAAGCTGTCGCAGTAAAACCTGAACAAGCTCGGCCTGAAGCCGTTAAAACGATGGAAACGGTGGATACGCCTGATCAACATAGCATTGAAGAAGTCAGTCAATTTTTGAATATCGACACAGCGCAATGTTTGAAAACACTAATTGTTAAATCTAACGATGACGGGTTAGTTGCCTTTGTTTTGAGAGGCGACCATGAATTGAATGAAATCAAAGCAGAAAAATTAGACGGCGTATTAAGCCCACTTACTTTTGCAGACAATAAAGAGATTGAATCTGCAATTGGTTGTGGTGTTGGATCAATCGGGCCAGTCGGAATATCGGATAAAACATCCATTACTGTTTATGTTGATCATAGTGCAGGTATTGTTTCTGATTTCGTCTGTGGTGCGAATACCGATGGACAGCATTTAACGGGTGTTAATTGGGAACGTGATTGTCCACTAGCAACTACGGTTGATATTCGTAATGTCTGCGAAGGCGATATGGCTGAAGATGGTTCCGGAAAAATAGAATTTGCCCGCGGTATTGAAGTCGGACATATCTTTCAACTCGGTACTAAATACAGTTCTAAATTAAAAGCCACTTGTCTCAACGAACAAGGCAAAGCAACCACGCTCACGATGGGTTGTTATGGCATCGGTGTCTCGCGCATCGTCGCTGCCACTATTGAACAGAACAATGATGAAAAAGGCATTATCTGGCCCGCATCCATAGCGCCTTTTGAACTCGCCCTCGTTCCTATCAATATGCACAAATCAGTTCGACTACGTGACGCTGTTATGGAATTTTATGAGCAACTGTTAGCTGCTGGTGTAGATGTCGTTCTTGATGACAGACGTGAACGCCCTGGCGTTATGTTTGCCGATATGGAATTAATAGGTATTCCGCATCGCATGGTCTTCAGTGAAAAAGGGCTGGATGCCGGTGAGATTGAATATAAGGCGAGAACAGATACGGATAACCAGAATATTTCTTTAGAAACAGCTATTGAATTTATTAAAGAAAAACTGAGCTAGATTAGCGAATTGAGAAATTTGGAAACTCCTGGTATTCGATAACTCGGTACTCAATATTCAGAACCTTTGCCATGCTAGGGCCATGCGCCAACCATTTTTGTAATTGATCTATTTGTGGCGCTTTTCCACTAGCAAGAACTTCAACCCGACCATCGTCCAGATTCCTCACCCAACCGGTTAAACCCAGTATTTTGGCCTGTTGGCTGGTCGACATCCGAAAACAAACCCCTTGAACGCGTCCGCTGACATAACAATTTATTGATTTATTCATAATTATCAATCACTTAAATATCATTATGGCTGTCTCTTAATTGAGACATAATTCTCCGCTTAGTATTTGTTTGAGCATTTATATAATGCTGTAAAACAAAATAACAAACATATCTTATTGATATATATGGAAATACTTGATGGTTAAGGAAAACCTAATGCAAGTTTGTTGTGCCTACCTTGAACTACACTTAACGAGTAGTCCATCACAGTATTTCCAAAATAAAAACTAACTATTGGAACGGATATTGCTGATAGAGTATTTACCAAACTACATTTTTAAGTAGTAAAGCAATAAATACAGGCTATAAATAATAAAGAATAAATATTATGGATCAACTACCGCTAAAAAAATCTGCCCAAGGAGATGAGATAGAGACTCGTCCACTCTATATTGAGGAATGGCTTGAGTCACTGCCCTACCTCGACTTCAAAAAAACCTGCGCTTTACTAAACGAAGCGCTAATTGCTACGAATAAAGCAGATATCAAATCTTCAGTTCGAATTGAATTAATCGAACTCTATAACCGCCCTTATCAATATTATGTGGAATCGCAAATAAACACCGGCGCGCAACATACATTACAAACGATTGAAGTAGTGGGAACCCAACTGACACAATTGAAACACATCGCTGTTTCTCTGAGCTACAGTTGTAAGCTCGCATTTGATTCAGCATTGAATACAAAAACGCTTTGGAAAAAAACCAAACCACCCACTGAAGCAATGTTAATGTCGATGAATTACTTATCACATGCTTTGATATTTAGCTTTTTGGAGTACGCACCAATTCCAAAAAGTGTTTGGCAACAACTTAATTTTATTTATGACTTCGCTGAATCAATGGAGTGTCATAAAAAAATCTATTCTATACCGGGCCCCAATAATAAAGAGATTACCACGACCATAGACCATACCTATAAACGCATCATGATGGCTTCTCTGGTTGACCCACATCATTTACCGTTTGGTGCAATCTGGGAAATTTTCGAACAACTTAATAGCTGGGTGGAATATACACAAATACATCCGATGCAATCCGTTTCAAATACCAGTGGTTATTTTGTTTTTGATCTTAAAACAGATAATAAAGCGGTCGCTTATGCAAAGTTTGATCAAGCCAATATCAATAACAAAACACGCTTACTTGATTCAACCCCGCTTGAAAACTTAATACAAAAACAAATTGATTTAATTCAGATAGATCAACCTATCGATCAGTCAATTGTGCTATCACCGTTTTATGCAAAATCATTACTCGCACATATGTTAAAAGCATGGGGGCTTCCACCTAAACGTTATTTTCCAAGGAAAACAAAATCGGGCAGCTTAAGTGTAGTTTCTGGTATCAGTGCGGTTTATTATTTTTTAAACAATGGCAATGCCTTCAAAAGTGATACAAATATTGATAATGAAGAAGATGAGATCGATATTTCAGAAGATGTAACTATTTCACATACAGGAACACACTGCACTCCTGAAGGTTGGCGAATTGTTGATCAGGGTTCCGGCGGCTTCGCAATAATCCGCGACGATAAACCCAAAAAAGCAATTCGCGTAGGCGACCTCGTCGGTATAAAGCTCGATGGTGAAAACAATTCATGGAACATAGCGGTCACTCGATGGTTAATGGTAAGTAAAACCGTACATAAAATAGGCTTACAAGTTATTGCCGAAACGGCCAAGCCTGTTGCGCTACGCGCCAGTAATGGAAAGAAAGCAGATTGCCTGTTCAAACCAGCATTTTTAGTCAGTCACAACAGTGATCCGAATGAACTTTCAATCATAGTAGAGAAAGGTCTTTATGCTGCTGAAAGAGAAATGGAAATAAAATTTGACGATAAAAGTGAATTGATTGCCGCCAACACTATGTTTGAGTCGACAACATCTTATGAAGTATTCAGCTATAAGACGAGGTAGGTAGTTTACGCACTTTCCTCTTTAAGAAAATCATGTATCGATATAGATAAATGTTGAGCGACTTCCTGATGGTGATTAGCAAGACAAGCTTTCAATTTACTGGAAAACTTATCTTGCTCTAGTTCATTAGTAGTTATAGGCAAGCGAACCGGCAATACCGTATGTAAATCATACAGACTGGTTTCTTTCATATCTTTTGATAACAACCATTGATCACTTGAATTTTGATTAACCCATTTTAATCTTTTCAGATGTTCCAGAAGCTCGTTCATCTGATGATGCGGCAATAAAATATTATTTTTTATTAATTTAGAAACAGAAATAGTCTCACCATTTTTTTGCGCTTGATACATAACATCAAGTACTCGCAATGCATCAAGATACGTCCAACTGCCTTTACTACGATGTTCTATCTCATCTTGCAAACGAAACGATGAAAGACAAAATGTAATATGGGCACCAAACAAAACTATCACCCATGACACATAAATCCAGATTAGAAAAAGAGGGATGACTGCAACAGCACCGTAAATATTTTCATAACTCGGCATTTCTTTTACATAGATTCCGAATCCATATTTTGCTAATTCAAATAACACGGCGCTGATAACACCGCCCGTCAAAGCATGTTTTTTTGACACAAAGCAATTCGGGATCAGAATATAAATCAAACTAAATGCAGTTGATGTTGTTAGAAAAGGCAGCCAACTAAGCAACAACAACGGGTAACGAAAGCAAATAAGAAGTTGTCGCCAAACCAGCACCGATTAATAACGGCCCCATTGTTAACACACCCCAATAAACCAGTAAGCGCGCAATTGGGCTACGTTTATTCTTTACGATCCAGATGCGATTAAAAGCATTATCAATCGTCGCCATTAACATGATGGCTATCAAAACCAGAACCAAACTACCACTTATTGTCAGTTGCGATGCTTTGGTAGAAAAATCGGAGATATAGGATTGCACCGTCCAGCCAAATTCAGGTACAAAGCTGGAAAAGACAAAATCTTGAATTGCATCAGAAAAATCCTGCAAAACTGAAATGCTGCCAAATAAGCCAAACATGACTGTAACTAAGGGAACAAGAGAAAGCAGTGAGGTATACGCGAGTGACGATGCGGTTTGCATGCCCCGAAGGGCATAGAAATGACGCAGAAAGAAACGGGTAAAATAAAATATATTTACCAGTGCTACTTTAATAATATTAATAAGATTTTCTGACATAGTGTCCTTGTTTAATTAAATTCAACTCGTCAACTGCTTTTATTTTAATTATCATCAATTAAATCTTAATGCTTAATATACAGTAGGAATTGCCATGAAAGCTACAATTTACCACAACCCACGTTGTTCCAAGTCCCGTCAAACCCTCGCTTTACTAGAAGAAAAGGATCTCGAATTGGAAATCATTGAATATTTAAAAGCACCGTTGGACGAGAGAACCTTAAATGATGTCCTTAGTAAACTGGATATGAACCCGATGGATTTAATGCGTAAAGGCGAGTCTGTTTTTAAAGAACTTAAGCTGGCTGATAAAGCAGATGATACTCAAGCATTAGTCAATGCTATGGTAGAAAACCCAATCTTAATCGAACGCCCAATTGTATTAGCAAACGATAAAGCAAGTATTGGTCGTCCACCAGAATCAGTTCTCGAGATTCTATAAGCAACTA
>LWDU01041708.1_pt1 | contig 53653 bp, 53 predicted proteins | sample 727161 | NCBI WGS metagenome assembly LWDU01 (sample SAMN04566230, study PRJNA314399) | hydrothermal vent metagenome | isolation source: deep sea hydrothermal plume seawater | place: Mexico: Gulf of California, Guaymas Basin | collected 2004-07-11
AAAAATAAAGCCGAAAATATTAATATGACTAGGGACAAGTTCATGCTGCCGGATGGTTTTCATATCCTTTAAGACACTTTCTTTTAGGTCAGTAAAGGTGTGCCAGTCGATAGCTTTACCCGCCGCAGAACCCGGCTTTGTATTGACGGTTGAATCTCTCTTAGGGTTAACCCAGACACCGTCTTCAAGCACCGAGGTTTCTAAATCATCCTCTAACAATTCACCAATAACGTCTTCGGTCACTAATGTCATACCGCAATTGGTGTGGTGAATGACAAACCAGTCGAGAGTGCCTAAAAACTTATGGGAAATAATCAACGAGCGAATTGCATCCTCTGTAGCCCTGCCGCCGGCATTACGAATAATGTGGGCTTCGCCATCCAGTAAGCCTGCAAATTTATAAGGGTCCATTCGGGAATCCATGCAGGTTAATATGGATATATGCCTGGTTGGCTGGGGTTGTAACTCAGACTGACTAAATGACTTACTGTAATGAGTGTTGGCTTCGATAATTGAAGTAAGATTTGCGGTCTCTCTGGTATTTTTCGGCATAGGGGTCAACTTTTAATTACATTTTGGAGAAAGTGTAAACTTAATCTATTTTTTTATAGGACTCAACCAGTCTTTGGGCCGCAATGGTGGCCGGCAACGTTCCTTCTAATACTGCAGTCTCCAATTTAGGGACTAATTTTTTAATCTCAGGGTTAGCCTTCAAGTCTGCGATAAGAGATTCAGCCGTTTCAGACCACATCCAAGCCTTGGACTGTTGCGCACGAAGTTTCGCTAATTGCCCTTTTTCAGACAGCGCCAAGCTGAACTCAGCTACCTTACTCCAAACAGCTTCAATGCCTTGATTTTTCAATGCAGAACATGTCATGACTGGCGGTTGCCAGTGATCAAATCGTGATTTCATAAAATGAATGGCAGATCTATAGTCAGATTGTGTTTGGGCCGCCGCTGAGCTTTGATGACCATCCGCTTTATTAACCAACACCAAATCGGCCAACTCCATAATACCGCGTTTAATTCCCTGTAATTCGTCGCCTCCAGAGGGAGACAACAACAACAAAAACATATCGGTCATATCCGCCACGGCTGTCTCTGACTGTCCGACACCAACAGTTTCAACTAAGACAACATCAAATCCGGCTGCTTCACAGATCAGCATGGACTCTCGAGTTCGCCGCGTCACACCGCCTAAGGTTTTTCCTGCAGGTGAAGGTCTCACAAACGCTTTCTCTGCAAACGCCACCAAGAATAGACCCGCCAGTGACGGCAGAAGACGGATCTACTGCCAATACCGCCACACTGTGTCCCTGCTCTATAATATGATTGCCAAACACTTCAATAAACGTTGATTTACCTGCCCCTGGCGCCCCAGAGATACCCACTCGGATAGAATCACCCGAATAAGGCATTAGGGCTTCAAGTAAGCTGGACGCCTGTTCTCTGTGATCTTCTCTTGTCGACTCAACCAAGGTAATCGCTTTTGCTAAGGCACGGCGATCGCCGGCTCGAACCTGCTCTGCTAAAGATCGGGATTTATCTGTCATTCAGCCACTACTCAAACTCTAAAATAATTTCATCAACCATTAAACTACCACCCTCAACAGTTGATATTTTACCCACAATACCATCTTGGACAGCACGAAGGCTATTTTCCATTTTCATGGCTTCAACGACGGCTAGCTCCTCACCCTCTTTAACTTCTTGCCCCTCTTTAACGGCCATTTTTACAAGTAAGCCAGGCATTGGAGAAAGCAAAAATTTCGACATATCGGCAGGAGCTTTGTAGACCATATGAGCGGAAAGCACTACAGCCTTTGGAGAGAGTACCTGAGCATTTATCTCCGCACCTCGGTATAACAACCTATAACCCCTAGCACTGCGCTCTACCTGTACTGAAATATCTTTACCATTAACAACTGCCTTAAAAAGAGGTTCACCCAAACTCCAGCTTGTCTCGACCTGATAGTCTGAATTACCCAAACTTACCAAATATCCACTTTCTGTAAGCTCAACACTCACCGTTGACTGTTGATCTCCAACCACCACTACCCAATCTCGGTTTGCTACATGCTCATGACCTGTTAGCTGGTTAGACAGCAAGCTAGCTCGTTCCTCATCAAGCTGATGAACAGCACCTACGACAACCAACGCAATAGCTGGATCAGCCTGCACGACTAAGTCAGCATTAAAACCATCAGGAAATTCGTCGACAATAAAATTAGTGCTCAGGTCTCCAGCAATAAAACGCGGATGCACCATTAGAGCGTTCAAGAAACTTATATTGTGATTCACACCACGAATATAATAATTATCGAGGGCATCCACCATACGATCGATTGACTGACTGCGGTCTTCACCATAGGTGATTAACTTGGCAATCATTGGGTCATAGAATATGGACACTTCGCCCCCTTCATAGACACCACTATCAACTCGAACACCCTCGCCTTCCGGCTCAGAATAACGAACTAGGCGGCCAACGGAAGGTAAGAAATTGCGGAACGGGTCTTCAGCATAGACTCGCGATTCCATCGCCCAGCCAGTTAAGCTAACATCCTGCTGAGCCAGTGGCAGCTCCTCACCCGCAGCCACTCTAATCATTAACTCTACCAAATCTTGACCGGTGACTAACTCGGTCACCGGATGCTCTACCTGAAGCCTAGTATTCATTTCCAAGAAATAGAAGTTCATGTCAGCATCAGCTATAAACTCGACCGTTCCCGCAGACTGATAGTCTACCGCCCGCGCTAGGGCACAGCTCTGCTCTCCCATCTTTTGCCGTGTTGCTTCGTTTAGGAATGGCGAAGGAGCCTCTTCTATCACTTTTTGGCTCGTTCGCCTAAATAAATCACATTGCCATGGCCATCTGCCATCACTTGGATCTCAATATGACGAGGTTGCTGAATATACTTTTCGATAAAGATACGCGTATCACCAAAACTAGAACGCGCTTCGTTGGTAGCGCGCTCAAACCCATCGCGACATTCGTCTTCATTCATCGCTACGCGCATACCTTTGCCACCGCCGCCAGCAGAGGCTTTAAGCATCACTGGATAGCCTATTTCAGCACATACCTCAAGCGCATGGTCAGCATCTCGAACAACATCTGTGTAACCAGGAATACAGGTAACGCCCGCCTTTTGCGCTATAAGCTTCGAGGTGATCTTGTCGCCCATAGATTCAATGGCCTTTTTGCCCGGGCCAATAAAGATGATCCCCGCAGCATCTAATGCATCGCGAAATTTGCTGTTCTCCGATAGAAAACCGTACCCAGGGTGTACTGCATCGGCGCCGGTATCCAAGCAGGCCTGAATGATTTTTTCGATCACAAGGTAGCTTTCGGCGGAGACGGAAGGCCCTATATGAACGGCCTCATCAGCCATTTTTACATGCAGCGCTTCACGGTCCGCATCAGAGTAGACCGCGACCGTAGCAATACCCATTTTATTAGCAGTGGCAAAAACGCGACAGGCAATTTCACCCCTATTCGCCACTAGAATTTTTTTCAACATAGGTCTGTTCTCATCAATGAGGTTTTATAGCGGAATATTGCCGTGCTTTCGCCAAGGGTTTTCGACACTTTTATTTCTAAGCATTGCCAGAGAGCGAGCCACCCGCTTTCGAGTGCTGTGAGGCATAATGACATCGTCAATATAACCGCGTTTACCTGCAATAAACGGGTTAGCAAATTTCTTGCGATATTCTTCGGTACGCGCAGCGATCTTTTTCTCATCACCGATATCTTTACGAAAGATAATTTCTACCGCACCCTTGGGTCCCATTACGGCGATTTCTGCCGTAGGCCATGCCAAATTGGCATCGCCGCGTAAATGCTTAGACGACATTACGTCATAGGCTCCACCGTAGGCTTTACGAGTAATAACCGTTACTTTGGGCACTGTGCATTCAGCGTAAGCGTACAGCAACTTGGCACCATGCTTAATAATGCCACCGTATTCCTGACGGGTGCCCGGCATAAAGCCTGGGACATCCACAAACGTTAGCACAGGGATGTTGAAGGCATCACAGAAACGGATGAACCGCGCCGCCTTTTTTGATGCATCTATGTCCAAACAACCCGCCAACACCAGCGGTTGATTAGCCACTACACCAACACTTGAGCCTTCGATGCGAATAAACCCAGTGATAATATTTTTCGCATAGTGAACCTGTGTTTCAAAGAAAACCCCTTCATCAGCCACCTTTAAAATGACCTCTTTCATGTCATAGGGTTTATTGGGATCGCTTGGAATAATTGTATCCAGAGACATTTCAATTCTGTCGGCAGGGTCTACCGTGGGCCAGACCGGTGGTTTCTCTTTGTTATTGGCTGGCAGGTAATTGAAAAATTGGCGTAGTTTGGCAAGCGCCTCTACATCATTTTCAAAGGCAAGATCGGCTACACCTGACTTGCTGGAATGGGTAAGCGCCCCGCCCAACTCTTCAGCTGTAACCGTTTCATGAGTCACTGTTTTAACGACATCCGGGCCGGTGACAAACATATATGAGCTGTCTTGTACCATGAAGATAAAGTCAGTGATCGCTGGAGAATAAACCGCACCACCAGCGCAGGGACCCATAACCATTGATATTTGAGGTATGACCCCCGATGCCATGACGTTACGCTGAAACACCTCAGCATAGCCGCCCAGAGAAGCCACTCCCTCTTGGATACGAGCGCCTCCTGAGTCATTGAGACCTATAATGGGAGCGCCTACTTTCATCGCTTGATCCATTAACTTACATATTTTTTCCGCATGGGCTTCAGAGAGTGCGCCGCCAAAGACCGTAAAGTCTTGGCTAAAAACGAAGACTAACCTGCCATTGATTGTGCCATAACCAATGATCACTCCATCGCCGGGAACATGCTGTTTGTCCATATCAAAGTCAGTGCATCGGTGCTCAACAAACATATCCCATTCTTCAAAACTATTATCATCAAGTAATAGATCTAGTCGCTCCCGAGCTGTCAGTTTGCCCTTAGCATGCTGAGCGTCGATACGTTTCTGTCCCCCACCCAAGCGAGCAAGGCGTCGTTTTTCTTCCAATTCTTCGAGAATCTCATGCATTTTTTCTGCCTCGCAGACGTCAATTATTGAATAAGGTCTAACACTTTTTCAGCTGCGTCAGGAATATTAGTTCCCGGACCAAAGATCGCCGCAACACCAATCGCTGTCAGTTCGTCATAGTCCTTGGGGGGTATCACCCCACCACAAACCACTATAATTTCTCCTGCACCCTGGCTTTTGAGCGACTCAATCATTTGTGGTACTAATGTTTTATGTCCAGCCGCTTGAGATGAGACCCCTACCACATGAACATCATTTTCAATAGCTTGCCTAGCGGCTTCCTCTGGCGTCTGAAACATGGGGCCAACATCCACGTCAAAACCTAAATCTGCAAAGGCCGTTGCTATCACTTTTGCACCTCGGTCATGACCATCCTGTCCCATCTTTACCACCAACATTCTGGGTCGTCGTCCCTGTTGCTCAGCAAAAGCTTCTACTCTTTGTTTGATTTTCATAAACCCCTCATCACCTTCATAGGCAGAATTATAAACACCACTAATCGATCGTGTTTGGGCTCTGTGTCGGCCCCATACTTCCTCTAGTGCGTCACTTATTTCACCAACGGTCGCCCTTTCTCTAGCCGCTTCAACCGCTAGGGTTAATAAGTTCCCTTTGCCTGTTTTTGCCGACTCAGTAAGCGCCGCAAGTCTCGCATTGCAAGAAACTGAATTTCTATCAGCGCGCAAGCGATTGAGTCGCTCAATCTGGGCAGCGCGCACAGACGAATTATCGATATCCCGCACATCAATCTCAGGCTCTTCGCTCAATTGATATTTATTAACCCCAACAATCACTTCGTTACCACGATCAATGGCCACTTGACGCAATGCCGCAGCCTCTTCGATACGTAATTTAGGCATCCCCGACTCAACCGCCTTAGTCATACCGCCCAAATCTTCAACTTCATTGATAAGAACAAGAGCCGCTTCCACTAATTCATTAGTAAGGCTTTCGATATAATAAGAACCCGCTAGTGGATCGACCACATTGGTGATGCCCGTTTCTTCTTGAATCACTAATTGCGTATTTCGAGCGATGCGTGCGGCAAACTCAGTGGGTAACCCAAGCGCCTCATCAAAAGAGTTGGTATGCAACGACTGAGTACCACCCAAGACTGCAGACATACCCTCAATCGTGGTACGCATAATATTGTTGTAAGGGTCTTTACTGGTCAAACTGACCCCGGATGTTTGACAGTGGGTACGCAACATTAATGAGCGCTGATCTTTCGGTGAGAACTTCTCCTCCATTAAGGTTGACCACAAAATACGAGCCGCCCTAAGCTTTGCAATCTCCATAAAGAAATTCATACCAATAGCAAAGAAAAAGGAAAGCCGTGGCGCAAATTTGTCCACGTCCATACCGCTATCGATCGCGGTGCGCACATATTCAATACCATCGGCAATCGTATACGCCAACTCTTGAACGTTAGTCGCACCGGCCTCTTGCATGTGGTAACCAGAAATTGAAATAGAGTTGAACTTAGGCATAAATTCAGCACTGTAACTGATGATATCGGATACGACTCGCATGGAGGGTTCTGGTGGGTAAATATAGGTGTTGCGCACCATAAACTCTTTCAGAATGTCATTCTGCAAGGTGCCGGCGAGCTGTTCAGGGGCAACACCCTGCTCCTGTGCGGCAACGATAAAGCTTGCCATCACTGGCAGCACTGCGCCATTCATTGTCATGGACACAGATACCTTATTAAGCGGAATACTATCGAAGAGTATTTTCATGTCTTCAACAGAATCAATGGCAACACCTGCTTTACCCACGTCACCCTCTACACGAGGATGATCTGAGTCATAGCCTCGGTGAGTGGCTAGATCAAACGCCACCGACAAACCCTGCTGACCTGCCGCTAGGTTCTTCCGATAAAAAACATTAGATTCTTCTGCCGTGGAAAACCCGGCATATTGACGCACAGTCCAAGGCCGTCCCGCATACATGGTCGCTTTAGGGCCACGCTTATAAGGTGCAAAACCTGGTAAATTGTCCATATGGGCAAGGCCAGAGGTATCTTCAACTGTATAAAGGGGCTTTACATTAATACCTTCTGGTGTCTGCCAAATCATGTCATCAGCCGAGCGACCTTTGGTCTCTTTTTCGACTAAATTTTCCCACTCTTTGACTGTAGGACCTTTTTTATCGGTCATTGCTCTGTCCACCCGTTAAATCTATCGGTTACCGCTAGATTGCAGCAAACTTTCTAAACTGCACTATGCCGTAGCCCAGAGGCAAATAGTAGGTCTATTTGCAACACAAAAACTCACATTTATTGCCAAATAGTTAGGTATTTCATCGATTTTTTGTAATAATATGGAATTAAACTCACAATTTATTTATTTTTAAACCGCTCTAATCGACTAGGTTATTTATATGGCGACTATTTGCCAACATCATGTTGTTGCCTGCCTGCATGGGATCCGTGAGCATCGCCTTGCACAGCGTCCAATTTTGGAGCGCGCAGGGATCAATCCCAAGGTCCTAACCCGAGAGGGACACCGCGTGCATACTGAGCAGGTAGCTCGACTATTCAAAGGCGTCCAAGAACGTCTAGATGACGAGTTCATGGGCTTTACTCAGCATGGCTGTAAGGTCGGTTTATTCGCCACCATGGGAGAATTGGTTAGCCGTTGCGCAACCCTGGGTGAGCTATTGGGGAAAGCTGTTGATTTTTATAATTTAATCAGCAGCGATATCCCCATGCAGTTAACTGAAGCAGATGGAAACGCAATACTGGGCTTCAACATGGATCAGCCCCATCTAGACCCCGAGAACTTTATGACAGAGTTTTGGCTGGTCATCTGGCATAGGTTCCCTAGCTGGTATATTGGTGAGCCGATAAGACTGCGGGAAACGCATTTCACCTTTAGTCCACCACAGCATAGAGATGAGTTACAGATCATGTTTCCCTCTGAACTGCATTTTAATAGTTTCTCCAATCGTCTTATTTTTGATCGTCACTACCTAGATAAACCACTGGTAAGATCAGATCAAGAATTGGCTAACTATGTTGAAAATGCCCCGGCAGATGTCATGACCATCCCAGGGTCCGATACTATTTTAGAGGTGAAAATAGAACGTATTATTACGCAGAGACACCCCGACCGTTTAGTTTTTGCCAGCATTCATACGTTGGCGAAGGAACTCGGAATGAGCCCTCAAACTCTACATCGGCGGCTAAAAGAAAGCGCTACCAGTTATCAAAAAATAAAAGATAATTTGCGCAGAGAGGTCGCGATACATAAATTAATTCACGAAAAATTGTCCGTTGAAAGAGTCTCTGAGGCCGTTGGATTTAGTGAATCTCGCTCCTTTACACGAGCCTTTAAGCACTGGACAGGGCTGCCACCACGAGAATATTGCAAGCAAAACTCATGACCTTACCTAACAAACCAAGTAACCTATGAAATCGTCAACCAATAGCGACATAAAATGACCTCTAAAATTAGACTCACACAATTTAGCCATGGTGCTGGCTGTGGTTGCAAAATTGCCCCTAGCCTACTCGAACAATTCTTAAAGACTGACTTTGTTGCACCACAGGATGACAGCCTGCTGGTGGGCAATAGTACTAAAGATGATGCTGCGGTTTATGACCTGGGTGATGGCTCTGGGATAATTAGCACCACTGACTTCTTTATGCCCATTGTGGATGATGCTTTTGAATTTGGTCGTGTTGCTGCTGCCAATGCGATTAGTGATGTCTATGCCATGGGTGGCACCCCCATGATGGCGATTGCAATACTCGGTTGGCCCGTTGATAAATTGGGCCCTGAGATAGCGCAACAGGTTTTAGAAGGCGGCCGCCATGCCTGTAAAGACGCGGGCATCCATCTTGCGGGTGGCCACTCTATTGACACCCAAGAACCTATTTTTGGCTTGGCCGTTACCGGCAGAGTTGATTTGTGTAACCTTAAACAAAACAGCACAGCGCAGAGTGGCGATAAACTATTTTTGACTAAACCCATTGGTGTGGGTGTGCTAACCACCGCTGAAAAGCAGGGTAAATTGAAACCTCAACACAGCCGTTTGGCGGTGGACAATATGATGCGCTTGAATACCATTGGCGCCATTTTGGGTGCTGTCCCGGGTGTTAGCGCCATGACCGATGTCACCGGTTTCGGCCTGTTGGGTCACCTGTTAGAAATGTGTCAGGGCAGTGATCTTAGTGCCTCGATTGATGTGTCTGCAGTGCCGGTGTTAGATGCAGCTGTGACTGACTACATTGAGGCGGGTTGTGTACCCGGTGGTAGCCAGCGCAACTGGCAAAGTATTGCGCAACATATTAGCACCATTAGCGTTGAGAGCCAGGCGCTACTGTGTGATCCGCAGACTAGCGGTGGCCTGCTGATTGCAGTCAATCCGGTGGCCGCAGACGAAGTTGCTAGCCTTTTGCAACAGGCAGGCTGTTATTGCCAGTCGATTGGTAAACTAGCGGATTATGACCCTAGCCAACCTACTATTAAGGTGAAGACTTGACCGCCGCGGCGCTGCCATTGACCAGCGATTACCAACGCTTGCTGTTAGATCGCGTGCCAATGATTGATGTACGCGCACCCATTGAGTTTCAAACAGGCGCCCTGCCGTTTGCCTCCAACTTACCCTTAATGGTCGATGATGAACGTCATCAGGTGGGCATTTGCTACAAAGAGCGAGGTCAGAAAGAGGCCATAGCTCTGGGCCACGAGTTGGTCTGTGGCGCGAGTAAAGAGGAGCGTATTGATGCTTGGAGGTCATTTCTTGTGACTAACCCAACGGCGGTGTTGTACTGTGCCCGCGGCGGTTTGCGCTCTCAGTTAAGCCAGCAGTGGTTGACCGATATAGGCATTAGCTGCCCACGTATCGAGGGTGGCTATAAGTCACTACGACAGTTTATGTTGCAGTATTTGGCCGACTCTTGTGAAACTCAAAGCTTTGTTCTGCTATCTGGTATGACGGGTACGGGAAAAACAGACATTATAAAAACCCTGGACACTAGTGTCGATTTGGAAGGTGCGGCCAATCACAAGGGTTCTAGTTTTGGCCGGCCCTTAGATGAACAGCCCGCCCAAATTGATTTTGAAAACCAGATAATGCTGGACCTAATGCAGGTTCAATATAAATACCCAGGGTGCCGTATTATTTTGGAAGATGAGAGCCGCAACATTGGTGGTCGCCATATTTTACGGCCTCTAACCGTTGCTATGGCGCAGAGTCCTATGGCAGTCATTGAGCTATCTTTTGAAGAACGCATTGATAAACTTTGGCAGGAATATGTTGTCGAACGATATCAACAAACCATGGCCTACCATTTAGAAAATGGTGAGCAAGCCTTTGCCGATTACTTAGTTGATAGTTTGTTGCGCGTCAGAAAACGGCTTGGTGGTCAGCGTACTAAAGAAATACTCGCCCTCATGGAGGGCGCGATTAAACAACAGCATAATGATCGGTTTGCCAGTCATCGTGGCTGGCTAGAAGCCATTACTGCAGACTATTATGACCCTATGTACCTTTATCAATTAAATAAGCGTAACCAACGCATTGCCTTTCGCGGCAATCACCAAGACGTTATTCAATGGCTTCACGAGAAGCCATAATGTCTAGCGTGGTTGCATTCGTACACCACCATCTAGGCGGATAGTCTCGCCGTTTAGATAGCTGTTTTCAATAATGTGGACGACCAACTGACCAAATTCAGAAGGTGCTCCCAAGCGCTGTGGGAAAGGAATATTGGCAACAATGCCGTCTTGAACATTTTGTGGAGCCGCTAGCATAAGCGGTGTCGCCATGACGCCCGGCGCGATGGTGTTGACGCGAATACCCGATTTAGACAAGTCTCTCGCCATGGGTAAAGTCATACCAACGATGCCACCTTTAGTTGCAGAGTATGCAACCTGACCCATCTGTCCATCGAATGCGGCAATAGAGGCCGTGTTCACAATAACGCCACGTTCGGTTTTCTCGTCTGGCTCATTTTTTGACATGGCCGCCGCAGCACAGCGCGAGACATTAAAAGTACCAATTAAATTGACCTCAATGACTTTACGATACAAGTCAAGATCATGGGGCTGACCTTCACGATTGACGGTCTTAGCGGCAATACCAATACCCGCGCAATTAATGCAGACATCAACTCGTCCAAGGTCTGTCAGGATTGTCTCAAAGGCACTCTCAACGTCGGGCCCATTGGACACATCAAGCTGTATGTATCGAGCAGATTTAGCACCCAATTCATCAACCGCCTGTTGTCCGGCACTCGCGTTCATGTCAAATATTACGACCTTCGCGCCGGCATCGACGAGCAACTGAATCGCTGCACGTCCAAGGCCAGAGGCTCCTCCGGTCACTACTGCCACTTTATCTTGTAGATTCATAATTTCTTCTATGCTCCCTATTATGTTGATTTTTGCACTAAAACAAAGGGCGGAATCACCACCGCCCAGTGCTCAGTCCGACTCTCATACCAGTCTAACGCTTGCTCATCATTAATTTCGAATAGTGTCTTGTCAGCCAACCAAGCCTGTACCTTAGCGGTGTCGTCTTGATGAAAAGCCACAGCAACCTTAATTAAGTCTGCACCTTCAGCAATCGCCAATAGGTTGCCCGCAGCGTAGTGCTTTTGCAACTCGTGCCAATTGATCTTGGCCGTCTCTGCATTAAGTCGTTGCTCTAAGGCGTCTTTTTTGTTCAAGGGTTGTGTCGGCATGGTTATTGTTCAAACTTGTTTTAGAGCGGCTAGCGTAAAGCCCTGAGAATGAGATATCAACTGCCGATCGTTAGGGTTTAGACGGTCCAGTTAACAAAATTTCGTAACAGTTGTAAGCCCGCGTCAGCACTTTTTTCAGGATGGAATTGCACGGCAAACAAGTTGTTGAGGCTTAAAGCCGCGGCAAAGTCCACACCGTAAGTGCAGGTCCCCGCTACATGAGGATTGTCAGCTAAGGCCGCGTAGTAGCTGTGCACAAAATAAAATTGACTGTTCTGCTTTATGCCATGCCAGAGCGGATGGTCAATAGTTTGTTGCACATTGTTCCAACCCATGTGCGGCACCTTCAGTCTATTGTTCTGAGCATCTTGATGATTCTGACCAAAGAACTTAACTTTTCCAGGCAGTAGACCTAGGCAATCGACGCCTTTGTTTTCTTCACTATGCTGCAACAACGCCTGCATCCCTACGCAGATACCCAGCACCGGTTTTTCTTTGGCTGCCTTGCTAACGACGTCACCAACCTTGAGCCGTTGTATCTCAGACATACAGTCACGAATTGCGCCGACACCTGGAAATACCACCCTATCGGCTCTGGATATCACATTGGCGTCTGATGTCACAGACACCAACACTTTGGGGCACACGTGCTCTAGAGCTTTGGCAACGGAATGAAGATTACCCATTCCGTAGTCAATGACAGCGATATGGTTAGACGACGTGTTCATAAATACCTCAATACCGTGATTACAGTAAACAGCCTTAAGCCGTTAGCTATAGGTGTCCCTTGGTAGAGGGTAAGACCCCAGCCATACGCTCGTCCGTAGATGCAGCCATACGTATAGCTCGACCAAAGGCCTTAAAAATAGTTTCAACCTGATGGTGAGCATTGGCACCCCTAAGGTTGTCGATATGTAAAGTGACCAGGGCATGATTAACAAACCCCTGAAAAAATTCACGGGTTAAATCAACATCGAAACCGCCGACTTGGCTACGCACAAAATCAGCTTTCATGATTAGACCGGGGCGGCCTGAAAAATCCAAGACGACCCTCGATAAGGCTTCATCTAAAGGTACATAGGCGTGTCCATAACGCGTTAACCCTTTTTTATCGCCAATCGCCTCGGCGTGCCAATATCTTCTACCGTGTGATGATCATCAATGTGGGTATCACCGGTAGCTTGAATATCCAGATCAATCAAACCATGTCGAGCAATTTGATCGAGCATGTGATTTAAAAATGGCACTGGTGTTTCAAAGTTTGCTTTGCCCGTGCCATCCAAATTAACACTAATGGTAATCTGTGATTCCAGTGTATTGCGCGTCACAGTAGCAGTACGCTGAGTCATCTAATACTCCAGTTTGATGTTTTAAGGCGCACAGTATACCTGAAAGGAACCTCTTTTTTCGACCTATTGGTAGCTTTTAGGGCTTCTAGACTGATTAGCAATCGGGACACAAACATCGCATTAAGGTACCATACTGCCTGTATTTACTGTGGCTGAAGAAGCCACTGCACGGAGAAATCTAGCTTGTCTAAACTGACTAAATGGTTACTGGCCACTGGCCTGATAGTGGCAGTTATAGCAGCCTTGTTAACGCTGGTGTTAAACAGCTTAGTTGACCCCAACGACTACAAATCTGATATCGAGAATACTGCCAAACAAAACGGCATTACCTTGTCCATTGAGGGCAATATAGTACTTAACGTTTTCCCAAAGTTAGGGATTACTGTTGAGAGGATTAACTTCTCAGACGGCCAAAGTATCGCAGGAAAAATACCCAAATTAGACGTCACGTTTGGTTGGTTGGCATTATTAGGCGGCAATATCAGCGAAACAAACCTGCCCATTGATTCCATCAGTCTTGCAAAGGGGACCTTGCAATATTCCCCTGACACCCCCGTGCCAGTTCAGTTTGACCAGATCGAATTGAGTATTAATGATCTTTCGCTTAACGGTAATGATTTTCAAATCAACCTATCAGCCCAAGCGCTAAACGGCTTAAACCTGTCACTTAGAACAACCGCTCAAATTGATATTCAGGACCAAAAATTAAGCCGTATCGCGGCTCGCAACTTCACGTTGATAGTCGATCAAATTACTCTAAAAGGCAACGTTGATGCTGACCTTACGACTCAAGAAATTAAAGGCAGCCTCGCCAGTTCTTCAATAAATCTGCGGCAACAGATCTCTAGGATTCAAAAGCGCCTGCCCATTTTTGTGGTGCCTTCAATGTCCAGCGACAAGGCCCTCAGTGATGTTAGTTTTAATAGTGAATTCAATGTTAACCCTTGGGGTTACTCCCGCTATGTGCATAAATTAGTGCTGGATGGACAAACATTTGCTATCGATATTACCGCCGATCAAAGCACTAACAAGATGTCTATGTCTCTCAACGGTGATAGCCTTAGTTTAGCTGACTACCTGCCGAAATCGCCTCAAAACCCTGATGACATCAACCAAGCACCAGTGGCCATTTTTGCCCCTCTGGCCGTGCCATTTATGTTGTGGCGCGGTGAAAGCAATATAGAACTGGCCATCAATAGTATTCAGTTAGATTCCTTCACCGTCAGTAATATCTATGCCAATGTATCCGGTTACCTTAAGGTACTAGAACTAACCTCCTTTAATGCCGATCTATTTGGTGGCAACGTTAATGCTGTTGGAACGCTTGACCTAAATGCCTCCACACCCAGATTCAGCCTAGAGTCCGCGATTTACGATATTGATCTAGCTCAGGCGTTTCAAGCGCTGTCAGAAACCCAAGACTTCACTGGCTATTTCAATATGGACGTGTCCTTGGAAGGTTCGGGCACAAATATTTATGAGATTCAAAAATCTTTGGTAGGTAATGGTCAATTTAAGGTGGTAACGCCCTCCTATGGCGGAGTAAACATCGAGGAAACTATTTGCCAGGCGATTGCCTTGTTCGGTAACGGCAGCAATTCACCTCAACAATGGCCTGAAGGAACACAGCTAAATGATATTGACGGTGTCCTAGGGTTTACTAACGGAAAAATAATGCTCACTAATATGACAACCGGCACTGGCAATCTAAACATTACCGGCCAGAGTCAAGTTCAGATGGTGGAACAAAGCTACACACTAAACGCCAAAGCTGTGCTAACAAGTGCCACTAGCAGCAATAACGGGTGTTCGGTCAACAAGCGCTTACAAAATCAAGTTATTCCGTTTTCCTGTAAGGGTAGCTTCGGTGCTAACAATAGTTCAACACAATCTAGCTGCGCCCCAGATCAGAAAGTCATTAGTGTATTATTAAAAAACACCCTAATACAGCAGCTCGGTGAAAAGTATTTCACAACGCCCAACAATGGGGCGCCCATTAATGGCGACTCAATCCAAAACGCGTTAAAAGGCTTCTTTAAGAAAAAATTAGGCGACTCGTGAGCCCTAGTGAGTTTCAGACAGCGGTTCTTAATTGGTTCGACCAACATGGCCGCACACATCTACCTTGGCAACAGGACATCTCTGCTTACCGAGTATGGGTATCTGAAATCATGTTACAACAAACGCAGGTAAGTACAGTCATTCCCTATTATTTGCGGTTTATGAAAAGTTTCCCCAGCGTTCAAGATCTAGCTGCAGCACCGTTAGACGAAATACTGCATCATTGGACAGGTCTGGGTTATTACGCTCGCGCTCGTAACCTGCACAAAACCGCTCAGCAGGTTAGTAGCGACTTAGAGGGCAAATTCCCAAATACGGTTGGCCAACTATGTGAGCTGCCCGGCATTGGTCGCTCCACTGCAGGCGCCATTAGCGCCATCGCGTTTCATCAACAAGCTGCCATATTAGATGGTAATGTAAAGCGCGTACTTGCGCGCTTTGCTGCCATTAGTGGATGGCCCGGTAAAACCGACGTGATGGATACGCTCTGGACCCTAGCCGAAAGCAACACCCCAGACCAGAGGATTGCGGATTATACTCAGGCAATGATGGACCTTGGGGCCACACTCTGCAAAAGCTCATCTCCTAATTGCCCAGCTTGCCCACTTAGCAAAACATGCGTTGCCTATCACCAAGGTAACCCTCAAGACTATCCCGGCAAAAAGCCTAAGAAAACTATTCCTGTTAGAAAGACATGCTTCCTCATGATTAATAATAACAAAGGCGAGTTCTTACTGCAGCAAAACGCGGCAACGGGTGTCTGGGGTGGTCTCTGGGTGTTTCCCCAGTGTGACAACACAGATGACATTGATCAGACTTTAGAGGAACTTGGCATTACCCCTCAAGGGTACAGCGTGTTAGACGCAAAACGTCATACCTTTAGCCACTTCCATCTTGACTATCAGCCCATTCAAGTGATTTTGGCCACCGCTGGCATTATTCCAAATAAGATCTCCGAGAAAGACAATCAGGTCTGGTATAACCCACAAAAGCCTATATCATTAGGCATGCCTGCACCCATTAAAGCCCTATTCAACGGCCTTAATCTGTAGGCATATTAAGATTATCAAATGAGGTTGTTATGGCGCGCACTATTTTATGTCGCAAACTAAAAAGAGAACTCCCGGGGCTAGACATGCCACCCTTCCCTGGCCCCAAGGGTGAGGAAATATTTAACACCATCTCTAAAGAGGCTTGGGCTGAGTGGATGACTCATCAGACAACCCTTATCAATGAATTACGTCTTAATATGATGGATGTATCGGCCCGAACCTACCTCTCAGAACAGCGAGAAAAGTTCTTTAATGGCGAAGAAGTCGACAAGGCCGAAGGATACGTCCCACCGACCGAATAATTCCTTGACGAATAGCAGATCAAACGCTTTAATACGCGCCTCTCGCGCAAGCGCCAGAAATGTTGTAATGCCCAGATAGCTCAGTTGGTAGAGCAAAGGATTGAAAATCCTTGTGTCCCTGGTTCGATTCCAGGTCTGGGCACCATATTGAAAAAGCCTCAGCGATTGCTGAGGCTTTTTGCTTTCTGGTGTTTTTATTGCATCCGTAATTAAACTTAATGACTAATAGGTATGCTTAGCTTGCCCGAAAAAACGGTACCATAGACCTTTATATCTTTAATAGTTTGAGGCTCTACCCTCATTGGATTTTTGTCCAAAATAACAAAATTAGCTTTTTTCCCTACCTTGATGGAACCAATTTTATGTTCTTGGTTTATGGTTCTAGCAGCGCCAATAGTGATTGCTTTTAACGCTGTATACACATCTATTTTCTGATCGGCCGAATAGGTTAAGCCTTCTGAAGCAATACGGTTCACGGCGGTCCAGACTAGAGTGAGTGGCTCGATAGGCGCCATGGAGAAGTCTGAATGAAAGGAGACCGGCACGTTGCGATCTGTTAGAGATTTAATGCGCACTAGATTATGTGCGCGCTCATCACCTAAGCCAAATTCGCCGTATTTATCTGCCAATGCCCATAGATAAAATGGATTTACCGATGCCTCAATGCCTAGGCTGGCAATTTGAGCTGCCTGTTGGTCGTCAAAATAACCCATGTGATGCAATGTCAGTCGATGGCCCTGCCGTGGATAGCTTTGCTGCAAAGCGGCCACTGTGTCGATAACCTGTTGAATACCTTTGTCACCATTAGCATGGATGTGCAGTTTGTAGTCGCTGCGCCAATAATCAGTTATTTGCTGGGTGAGGTCCTCAAGCGGGGTCATCCACTCGCCATGATGACCATCTAGATAACCCTCTTTCATTTGCATTAACTGAGAGTAAATAGCGCCGTCGGCAAATAATTTAACTTGCTTTGGCAGAAACTCAATGTTGTCGGTATTGTATTGGGCGGGCAGTTTGTCGATCCAGTCCATGGCTTTTTGGTTATCGCTAAAGCCACGATAAAGTGTAGTGCCGTTGGCTATAAGATAAACATTAAAGGGGGGCTGCTGGGCCATATAATGATTTAAAAGCCCATATTCTGTTTTAAAGTCTGTTCCAGGAAAGCCAGGTTCGGCAATAGTTGTGATGCCATTTTTTTGGATGAGCTGCGACATTAGATCAAGCCCTACCATGTATTTTTGCGGGCCAACCAAAAAGGGTGCCACTCTAGGCGCAATGGTCATCCAACCATTTTCGAAGAAATGGCCTTTCCTCCAGTCGACCTGAGGGTTGCCTTTAAAACTTTGTTCCTGGAGCCCTATCAGTTCAATAGCGCTGTCGTTAAAGAAAATCTCATGAAATGATCGATGTATAACTGCCACTGGTTTGTTTGGCGCCAACTGATTTAAAAGTTGGCGACTGAGGTCACCGTGCCATAACTGGTGATAGCCCCAAACCATAAATAGATTTTCGCTGTCAATTTGGCTGCTATTAATACTTTGCTCTAGGCGCTTCTGATACCCCGCTGGGTCTCTAACCCCTTTTTTAATGCCACTTGGAAATACCCAGTCATAGGGCGCGATGATTTCGTTGGGCAGCACAATTGCTGCGATAGAAGGGTGCACATGAGGCTCGATAAACCCAGGCATTAGGGTTTTACCTTTTAGGTCGAACTTACTGGCTTTAGCAAACCCTTGCCTTGCCTCAGCAAGGGTGCCGGTAAAAACAATTTTGCCGTCTTGCTCAGCCACGGCCTCGACTTGACTGAAGGATTCGCCGGCCATGGTGATAATATCACCACCATGATAAATAACGCCTGCTGCACTTGCAGCGTTTGTGGTCGGCAATTGTTGTTGGCTGTCACAACCGACCAACCAAAGAACAGAGGCCAAGCAAAACAAAAGCTGTGATTTACACCTTAAACCCACACTCTTCATGAGCTCGTTCCTTTAGTATTTCTTATGTTTTCTTACTCAAACATCAAGCTCTGATGTTGCTTGTGTCTCTGCAACTGGGTCTGCCTCTATGCGCTTGCCCGCGCCAAGCATAACACCTATCCAACGGGTCTCAGCCTGATTCTCTAAGGCGATTTTCAACATAATAGTGAGCGGAATAGACAGTAGCATACCCACTGGACCCAGCACCCAACCCCAAAGTACCAATGAGACAAACACCACTAGAGGCGAAAGGTTAAGACCTCGACCCATCCAGCGCGGTTCAACCACATTACCCATAATAAGGTTCACCGTTACAAAACCTATCAAGGTTAGTCCTGCCTCAAACAGTCCAAGCTGAACCAAAGCAAGTAACACAGCTGGCACTGCGGCAATAAAGGATCCAACGGTGGGTATGAAGTTCAGTAAAAAGGCTATAAGGCCCCATAGCACAGCGTAATCGACGCCCAGTATACTCAACCAGATAAAGATGATGAGACCTGTTAAAAAGCTGATGGCAGCTTTGATCGCTAGGTAGCTGTGCACGCTGTCTGAAAATTTGCTCAACCATTCATGAGAATCAGCACTGCCCCTGGCACTGCGAAGTTTTTCACCAAAACTAACATTTTCAGCAAGAATGAAGATCACTGTTAATAGGATCATAAGAGTGTTGGTCATGACATTGCCAAAGGATGCCAGCGTGCTCCCGACTATACCCATCACCGCACCAGGATCGAAACTACTGCTCCATTGTTCTGCGCCAATGGTGATCCCGCGCGCACTCAGCCATTGCTGAATATCCTCACTCATCACAGATAGTTTAGCGGCGTATACAGGGCTATCTTGGCGAAAGTTGTCAACTGATGACCCTATCACCGCGGCTAAGATAAGGCCCACGGCTAACACTAAACTAATAACCAAGAAAATCGCTATGCCTGAGGGGATACGGAAGCTCTTCAGCCAGCCTAAAACAGGCGACACGATCATGGCAATGAACACCGCCAATAAGAACGGCACTAAAAGGGGCCCTGCCATCTTCAGTCCCGACACTACTATGACAAAAGCAGCGGCAACGACTAGAAATCGGGAAAACGGGGGTGTCTTTTCATCCATCAGGCAACTCCAGCTAATAAAAAAAATTCAAGCGTTACAACCAGTATTCATTTGCGACTATAACATTACCAACCATTGGCTTTGTATAATCATAACGTCAATCTTGATTATAAATCTCGGTAATTGATATCCAGTATCGAGTTTGAGTTATTCAATACATCACGGCTAGATCTTTCTACTGGCGTTATGTATACAGTAATCTAGGTTTTGACTATACTCCGCGCCTCCATTGTTAGATGGAAATTCTCAGGGCGGGGTGCAAGTCCCCACCGGCGGTAATCCTTGACGTTAAGGTAGCCCGCGGGCGCTTTAGGTACTCTTTGTACTTGAAGGACAAGCAGATTTGGTGCGATTCCAAAGCCGACAGTTAAAGTCTGGTTATGAGAATGAGGTATAGACTTTAGTCGAGTAACCACTCGGATCTTTAGAGCAATTCGTCTTAGCTTTGGCTGGATAATGCGCGTCTTCCCTTGTTTGCCCTCAACCCAATTTATTGGTGGCCTTGATAGCCCCTAAATTAAAATTGATTTGAGCCTTTTATGAATAAAACTAGTCAAGAAATAGTAGCTCGCGGCCACATTGCGTTCGTTCAAGCCACCTGGCACAAAGACATCGTGGATCAGCTGCGAGATTCGTTTAGACACGAATTTTCCACACTAAGCGATAAGAAGATCACGTTCTTCGAAGTACCTGGCGCATACGAAATTCCCATTTTTGCAAAAGCACTCGCTGAAACTGGAAAATACGCGGCTGTTGTAGCCGCTGGTCTGGTTGTGGATGGAGGTATTTATCGGCACGAATTTGTTGCATCCGCTGTCATAGTATGCGAGTTCAGATGGATACGGCGATGCCGGTGTTTTCTGCGGTTTTAACACCCCAGAACTTTGATGCAGGCGAAGAACACACCGCTTATTTTAAAAATCATTTCATCGAAAAGGGGCAAGAGGTAGCACAGGCTTGCGCAAACACATTAGAAGCCCTGAGTAATATCAGCTAATCAAGGTCTTCAAAATGGTAGTGGCTTAACGACTGAAGTAACAGAGGTACTACGGAAAGAATAGTAGCTTGAGTGCCACCAATACCGTCACTACCGTTATGATTGGCTGTACTAATCCAGACCCTCGTGTCATAACTAAATTAGACCCAAGCCTGGCACCTACTATCTGCGCTAGCGCCATAGGCAATGCCAGTTCCCACAACACAAAGCCATTGAAAATAAAGATAGCGGCAGACGTACCATTGACAGCTAAAATCATCAACTTAGTCTCAGCGGTGGCCTTAACTAAATTATGACCGAGCAGCCATACGAATAAAAATGGCATAATTGACCCCATTCCTGGGCCAAAAAAGCCACCGTAGAACCCCATACCAAGGGCCGCCGTACAAGCGAACCAGTTAAATCCTAGTATTGGTACTCTATCAACTGGGTTAACCTTCGGTGATAACAGGAAATAAATACCAATACCCAGCAACAAGAGGGGGATTAATCGGTTCAGTGTTCCCCCATCAAGCGCTTGAACCGTTAAGGTCCCCACTATTGAACCCAAAACCGCCATCAAAACAGAAACTAGGAGTGGTTTTATCTTGAGATGTCCTTTGCGAAAAAAATTCCACGCTGATGACAGAGTGCCAACTGAACTTTGGACCTTGTTTGTCGCCAACGCTGTTAAAGGGGGTAAGCCTGCCCACAACAAGGCAGGCAATGTGAGTATTCCACCAGAACCTGCAATAGAAGAAATCAACCCAGCAAAAAAGGCAACAGCGACTAATGCCATCTGCGTCAATAAACTTAACTCCATTGAAATCTCATTGTAAAGTGAACACTTACTTACACTTATATTACTAGCTAGGCTTTGCTGGGGTGCTTGCCGATATATTGCTTATAGTACGCTCTAATAAATGCCAAATCTGCCTCATTATCGCCCGTTGGCTGAAAGAGATCACCAATAACCAGTCGCTTGCCGGCAAAATCAAAGCCAAACAGCAAGATCTCACAATCTAGGTCATGAGCTAAACGTAAGAAGCCTGTTTTCCATTTAACTATCTTCTTACGCGTTCCTTCAGGCGCCAACCCGATGGCGACTCCACCTTCTTTTTTTGACAAGGCTACAACGTTCTCAATAATACCCTTTGGGTCGGCGCGATTTATAGGTATACCGCCCAGCCACTCCATAAACCAGACAACGCCAGGTTTAAAGATAGTGTGCTTACCAAGCCAGCGTATACGCAAGTTCAGGCCCAAAACTGCAGCCATAGCGAAGACAAAATCCCAGTTGGATGTATGAGGAGCTGCGATAATCAAAACACGCTTAACATCGGGAATAACACCCTCAACACGCCAACCAAAAAGACCGAGGACGGTCCGACCAAACCAGCGACTAAAAAGACTTCGGTTTCCACGAAGATGCTCAGGTATTTGATCTGGATGAACTGGGTATTGGTGTTGCTTCATTATGCTAACCTTTGATTTTTGACTATTGTTATTAGCTTAGCGTATCTTATCGAGTTTTGTACGGATGAAAATAAAAGCAGACTATTCCACCAAGACCTAAAGTTAAATCTAATTAGCAATTCCATTCTCGCTGACCAAGAATTTTCACATTTTTCGTCAGAAAGGGACTTTTTATTTAATTATGTAAGTGAACGCTTACTCTCATTTTGAGGCTTTTGCTCTAATGGTTAAAACTGATCCTTATGTATCCCTTGAAATTGATCATAGTATTGCTTAATAGCCACTAAGTCGAAATTATTGTTCCCACTGGGATGATAAAGATCGCCGATCACAATTGTCTTGGTAGGAAAGTTAACAGCCACCATAAGAATAGGACAATCTAACGCCTTAGCAAGCCTCAGAAAGCCTGTCTTCCATTTAGGCGCTTTTCTACGAGTCCCCTCCGGCGTTATACCAATGACAACACCTTTGCCTTTTCTTGCCAGCCGCGCAACACTTTCAACTATTGTTTGAGGCTGGGTCCGATCAGTTGGAATTCCACCCAACCACTCCATGAACCAAACGACACCTCGCTTGAAAATAGTATGCTTGGCCAACCAACGCATTCGCAGGTTAAGGCCCAAGATGGTTGCCATAGCTAAGACAAAATCCCAGTTTGAGGTATGAGGCGCTCCGATCACTAACAATCGCTTCAAGTCTGGTATCTGACCCTGAACCCTCCAACCCAAAATTCTTAGAACGGTACGACCCAACCAACGGGACACTGCGCCACGATTAGCTCGCAAATGCACTGGCGTTTGGTCTTGGTGAACAGTAGGTTTGTTAATACCCATAAATAACCTCAACTAGCTACGACAAATTCACACGTAAATCAGACTAGTGTTCGCGAGTGGCCCGAAATGCAATATCTGGATGACGCTCTTCTGCAAGAGCTAGATTAACCCTGGTGGGCGCCAAATAAGTCAGATGCCCACCTCCATCAACAGCTAGGTTATCTTCTGCTTTGTTACGAAAGGCCTCTAGAGTCTTATGATCATCGGATTCAGCCCATCGAGCTGCATGAACATTGACTGATTCATAGATTGCTTCTACGCCGTATTCCTCGCGAAGCCGGTAAGCTACAACGTCAAATTGTAGCTGGCCAACGACCCCAACGATGACATCATTATTGCGAAAGGGAAAGAAAACCTGAGTGCTGCCCTCTTCCGATAATTGCCGAATGCCATTTTGCAACTGCTTAGCTCTTAATGGATCTCTAAGACGAATGCGCTAAAATAATTCGGGCGCAAAATTGGGAATGCCACTGAATTTGAGCGTTTCCCCTTCAGTAAAAGTGTCACCAATCTGTATTGACCCATGATTATGTAACCCGATAATGTCCCCTGCTACTGCTTCGTCAACAGAAATTCGCTCGCCCGCTTTAAAGCTAAAGGCATCAGCGATACGCACATCTTTACCAGTACGAACATGTTTCATTTTCATACCTTTAGTATATTTACCTGAGCAGATTCGTAAGAAAGCGATTCGATCTCGGTGTTTCGGATCCATATTGGCCTGAATTTTAAACACAAAACCACTGAATTTCGCTTCATCTGCCACAACCTCGCGCTCTGTTGCCTGCCGCGGCTGGGGGGAAGGTGCCCAACGCACAAAATAATCAAGCATTTCTCGAATACCGAAGTTACCCAGGGCAGTGCCAAAGAACACCGGCGCGAGCCGACCAGACAAGAATTCATCCATATCGAAAAGGTTAGTCGCGCCTTTCACCAGCTCTAGCTCTTCCAAAACGTCATCAGCATAGTCGCCCAAGGCCTCGCGCGCCTCAGGGGAATCCAGCCCATGGACCTGAACGTCGTCGGTCAATGTATGACCTTTACCCTGCACATAAACATGAATAGTGTCGGTGTAAAAATTGTAGACACCGCGGAATTCACGGCCCATGCCAATCGGCCAATTAATCGGCGCAGCTTTAATCTTAAGTACCGCTTCAATTTCGTCCAATAAATCAATGGGGTCTCGAATATCACGATCCATTTTATTAACAAAGGTTAAGATCGGCGTGTCACGCAAACGACAAACGTCCATTAGTTTAATGGTGCGGGTCTCTACACCTTTGGCCCCATCGATAACCATGAGGGATGAATCTACCGCGGTGAGTGTGCGATAGGTATCTTCAGAGAAGTCTTCGTGCCCAGGAGTATCCAGTAAATTAACCATGCAGCCTTGATAGGGAAATTGCATGACCGATGATGTCACAGAAATACCACGCTCTTTTTCCATTGCCATCCAATCGGAAGTAGCATGGCGGTCGCTTTTACGCCCTTTGACCGTGCCCGCCACCTGAATAAGATTGCCGAGCAACAATAGTTTTTCGGTAATGGTGGTTTTACCTGCATCGGGGTGCGAAATAATAGCGAATGTGCGCCTATCTGAAACGTGGTGACTCATGGGCTTTTTTACGTATCTATAAAAGTGCGGCATTATAGCTTTGTCAGCGACTTGGGTCAGCTACTAATAGCCTAGGATTAAAATCAATCTCATCTATTTGATGTCGCGTATAATACAGAATGAACCACCTACACACCGTTAACGCAAGATAGCGCTTTACCCACCCCATTTAACATTATTAATGTGTAAAGACATCAAAGGCCGCAAATCAAATGCAGTATAAAGGTCAAACAGACTACGATCACAAAGGCCCCTCACCAAAGCAAGGCGTGATACTTTGCAACTTAGGGACGCCAGATGCACCACAAACATCTGACCTGCGCCGTTATTTAAAACAATTTTTAAGCGACCCACGGGTTGTAGAAGTTCCTCGATTACTTTGGTGGCTAATCCTTAATTTGGTAATCTTGCGGCTTCGACCTCGGCGTTCAGCCAAGCTCTATCGTAGCGTGTGGACAGAGAAGGGGTCTCCATTGCTGGTCAATACGCAAGCCCAAGTCGATGGCGTTAGAAAACTGTTGACGGAAAAGCACGGCAAGGAAGTGCCGGTAGTTCTGGGAATGCGCTACGGCAACCCCTCAATTGAGTCGGCCATTAATGAGCTTAGCGCCCAGAATGTACGGAATATTACCGTGCTACCGCTTTACCCCCAATATTCTGGGGCAACCACGGGCTCAACCTTTGACGCTGTCGCTGAGGTTTTCAAACGAACGCGGTGGGTCCCCGAATTGCATTTTGTTGGCGGCTATCATCAATCAGAGGCATTTATTAATGCTCTATGCTCGAGTATTAGCCGGCATATCAACGCGCATGGTCATCCAGATAAACTTATATTTTCTTATCATGGCACCCCTGAACGATACCTCAAAAAGGGTGACCCCTATCATTGCCTATGTCACCAGACCACTCGCATGGTTGCTGAGAAAATGAACTTGGCTGAAGATAATATTATGACCACCTTTCAGTCACGCTTCGGCCGCGAGCCTTGGTTGCAACCCTACACTGATAAAACGCTGGGGACTCTGCCAAACACAGGGATTAACCATGTGGCTGTTATCTGCCCCGGTTTTTCATCAGATTGCCTAGAAACTATCGAAGAAATCAACATCGAAGCCCGTGAAATTTTCTCGAACGCTGGCGGAAAGGAGTTTCATTATATTCCTTGCCTCAATGACGACCCAGAACATATAGAAGCCCTAGCCCATATTGTTAATCAACATCTCAACATTTAAGGGATATTCTGCAGGTAGAAGCCAAAAAGCCATTTTTTCCTGAAAATAATGACTTTATCCCTCACCTCCGCGGAAAATCGGGAATTATAGTCGCGCTAGACGTATAATGCTGAAAATGAATACACCCAGTTTTCTAATCAAGCGCCGTGCAAAACATTGAAAAAAACTAACATCAAAGCCTATATGGAAACCGTTGGAGTTGCCGCTCTTGAGTCGTCAATAGTCATAGCCCGCGCGCCCACAGAGACGAAGAATCACGCCCTAACCGCTATTGCAGCGCGTCTTAGTGATGACCGTCAAATAGTGTTGTCGGCAAATCTTCTCGATATGGAGAACGGTCTTACCAATGGACTAGATCCCTCTCTATTAGACCGGCTAGCACTTAACAATGAACGCATTGAAGCTATGATCGAAGGCTTGCATCAAGTTGCGGCGCTACCCGATCCTGTCGGTGAAATGACAGACTTAGGTGTCCGTCCGAGCGGGATCAGGTTGGGAAAAATGCGCGTGCCTATCGGTGTCATCGGTATCATTTACGAATCACGGCCCAATGTCACTATTGATGCTGCTAGTCTATGCTTAAAAGCTGGAAACGCGACTATTTTACGCGGCGGAAGTGAGGCTATTCACTCTAATCAAGCTATTGCTGCCTGCATTAAAAAGGGTCTAGCTGATGCAGACTTACCTCAAACTGTAGTTCAGGTTATCAGCACGCCTGACCGCGATGCGGTAGCAGAGTTAATAACCATGACCGATTATTTGGATGTGATTATTCCTCGAGGCGGTAAGGGTCTGATAAAAAAACTTATAACTGACGCCCGAGTACCTATCATTAAACATTTAGATGGTAACTGTCACGTCTACATTGATGATCATGCCGATTTAAAAAAGGCGGTAGATATTGCTATTAACTCCAAAACACATCGCTACGGCGTGTGCAATGCCATGGAATCACTGGTTATCGCCAAGTCTGTTGCTGACGAAATATTACCTAAACTCGCAGCTATGTATACGGAAAAACAAGTTGAATTACGGGGTTGTGAAAAATCACGAGCTATCGTAGCCACCATAAATGAGGCCATCGAAGAAGACTGGGGCGAAGAATTTCTGGCACCTATTTTGGCGATTAAAATCGTAGACGGCCTCGACGAGGCTATCAAACATATCAATCACTACAGCTCTAAGCATACCGAATCTATCGTCACTGAAGACGATCAGAACAGTCGCAGGTTTTTAGCTGAAATTGATTCAAGTTCAGTGATCATTAACGCATCGACACGGTTTGCTGACGGCTTCGAATATGGTTTGGGCGCTGAAATAGGTATTTCGACCGATAAAATTCATGCCCGAGGCCCTGTAGGCTTAGAGGGTCTTACCTGTCAAAAATGGGTGGTGTTTGGCGATGGGCAAATCCGACAATAGCATGGCAGTGGCTATATTTGGTGGGACCTTCGACCCTATTCATAATGGCCATTTAACCATTGCTAGCGATCTAGTTCAGTTGCTCGATGTTAGTGAAGTAAGAATGGTACCATGCGCTTACCCGCCTCATCGCGGCGAGCCAAATGTGTCAACGGAGCATCGGCGAGAAATGCTGGCAACTGCCTTGAGTCATACTGACTCGCCGCTGATCATTGATGACGTTGAATTACGACGATCAGCGCCAAGTTATAGTATTGATACTGTTAAACTGCTGCGTAATGAAATTGGGGCCGACGCTCCTTTGTTTATGTGTATTGGCATGGACGCACTGGGTAAACTTGACAGCTGGCATCAGTGGCAGAACATTTTAGATTTTTGCCACATTGCTGTTTCGTCACGGCCCGGTTACGAGCAGCCTGAAGTAGGCCCTCTAACTGAATGGATTGCCTGTCACCGCAGCGGCGATTTGAGTGAAATACAGAGGAAGCCAAATGGATGCATCTATTTTTGCGACTTATCCATGTTAGATATTTCATCTACCAACATTAGAGTAAAGATGGGTAAAGGGGATGATGTCCGCCTTATGCTGCCTGACTCTGTAATTAGCTATATCCAAAAAAACCGTTTATATGAGTAACCTTGTACTATGAAAAAAGATCTCCACGAAATAATTATCTCTGCCCTTGAAGACGTTAAAGCCCAAGATATTGTAAGCATTGATGTTACAAAATTAACCGGCATTATGGACACCATGGTAGTCGCAAGCGGCAACTCTAGCCGCCAAGTAAAATCTCTGGCCAATAATGTAGCTGTCGACGCCAAAAAGGCTGGATTCAGGGTGATTGGAATGGAGGGTGATGACGTTTCAGAATGGATATTGGTCGATTTTGGAGATGTTATTGTGCATGTAATGTTACCCACAACTCGGGCATTCTATGATTTAGAGAAATTATGGTCTTTGCGCCCAGATGATCGCCCTTTAAACACAGATGCGGAGGCCGAGGCCGCAATGTTGGGTGCGCCGCCTATTGGTCAGGATTAATTTGAAACTCCGCATTCTGGCTGTCGGTACGCGAATGCCTGCATGGGTAGAAACGGGATGTCTTGAATATAGTAAACGTATGCCGCCTGAACTGCGCATCCAAACCACTGAAATATCGCTTGGCCCGCGAGGTAAAAGTCAGTCATCAATCAAAGCAACAGAAATCGAAGGCCAATCGATTTTAAAGGCTCTATCCGATAAGGATTTTGTTATTGCGCTTGATGTGCTGGGCAAAACCATGACTACCGAAAGATTAGCCAGCAATTTAGCCAGCTGGCAAATGGATGGTCGAGATGTTAACTTACTGATTGGTGGCCCAGATGGTCTCTCGCCTGATTGTATAGCTAGGGCTAATATGCGTTGGTCTCTATCGGATTTAACGCTTCCCCACCCTCTAGTGCGCATTGTGCTAATGGAGCAGCTTTATAGGGCATGGACGATTAATGCTAACCACCCATACCATCGTAATTAGGTGTTTGGATAGACAATAATGATACATAAGGAAGCTTTCTCAGACCCCGCTCGCGAAAGAATAATATTTACTAGGCGGCTTATATTGTCTATGTTTATCATGTTGGTCATGGGGCTGACCATTATTTCTAGGTACGTTGACTTGCAGGTCAATCAGTTTCAAGATTTTGCAACCCACTCAGATAATAACCGTGTGCATGTGCGACCGATGGCGCCCACTCGAGGTGTTATCTATGATCGAAACGGGGAGATTCTCGCCGACAACAGGTCCTCATCCAATCTCTCTATTATTCGAGAGCGCGCTGACGACCTAGACCAGTTAATCAATAAAGTTGGCTCATTAATAACTCTTACCGACAACGACATCACGCGTTTTTATAGTCAATTAAAAAGAAGAAGGCCCTTTGAACCGACGCCACTAAAGTTTAATTTAACTGAAAAAGAACAGGCGATTTTAGCTGTCAACCAGCACATCCTAGGCGGCACCAAGGTCAGTGCCAAATTGACTCGGTTTTATCCCAAGCGCGATCTTTTTACTCATGTCGTAGGCTATGTTGGCCGGATTAACGAACGTGAAAGTAAAATAATTGATCCTATCAACTACAGCGGTACCGACTCCATTGGCAAAATTGGTATCGAGAAATTTTACGAGGAATCTCTGCTTGGAGAGGTGGGTAGTGATCATGTAGAAACTAATGCCAGGGGTCGAGTGATGCGGGTTATTGATCATGTAAGTCCTGTTGCTGGTAACGATCTTCAACTGCATCTTGACAGCCGTTTACAACAGGTAGCCTATGAGGCATTTTCGGGCGAACGTGGGGCGCTAGTCGCAATAGAAATAGAAACCGGCGGTGTTCTCGCCATGGTTAGCGCGCCAAGCTATGACGCCAATCCATTTGTCTCAGGCATTAGCCAAAAGGCTTATGATGCTCTCCTTAACTCAGCAGATAAACCTATGTTTAACCGCTCTATTAAGGGCCAATATCCTCCAGGTTCAACCATTAAACCTTTGTTCGGGTTAATCGGTCTTCAAAGTCAAAGTATTACAACGGAGACTAAGATAGAAGATCCGGGCTATTTTCTTATGGAAGGTATTGAGCGCCCCTGGCGAGATCATAATTCAGAACGGGGCGGCCATGGGAAGGGCGTTGATTTAGCAAAGGCAATCATCGAATCCTGCGACGTGTTCTTTTACAAGATGGGCGTAAAAATTGGCATAGACACTCTGGCAGCCAGTAGCCAAGCATTTGGCCTAGGTAAAAAAACTGATATCGATTTACCGGGAGAAAAGTGCTCGCGGAGCATCCTGGTTTGACGGCGATACTATTAATGTGAGTATTGGTCAAGGTTTTATGCTCACCACACCATTGCAACTTGCCGTTATGACCGCTAGCATCGCCTCAAGAGGTGACCTGATTCAGCCACAAATAGTTAAATCTATTAATGGTGTGGAAAATCCTACGATTAAAGTTGCCGAAAACTCTAAGATTAGTGATAAATATTGGAATTATATCCACGATTCGATGCGTGATGTTGTGCACTCGAATCGAGGCACGGCAAGAGGTATCAACAAGGATTTGACCTACAGCATAGCGGGAAAAACTGGCACAGCCCAAGTCATCAGCATTAATGCCAGCGACGAGTATGATCGGTCAAAGATTAGCGAGCGACAGTGGGATCATGCGTTTCGCTCCCGCTGAAGATCCAAAGATAGCCGTAGCCTTAATTGTTGAAAATGGCGAGCACGGTAGCTCTGCAGCTGCTCCTATTGCCAGAACTGTGATAGATACATACATCAAATCTGCAATGAGCGAAAATGACGCTCAAAACCTAACAGCAACTAACGCTTCTTACTTAAATTCTTTGCAAGGTTATAACGTTTATGGAGAACAGTGATTTTGTTAGAAGGATGCAAAGCCCGGGCGGCGATCGGAAAAAGAGTGGATCAACTCATATAGATTTTCCATTATTAACATTACTGCTTGCGTTATGTGCCCTCGGATTGATGGTGCTCTACAGTGCCGGCGATCAAAATCTTACTTACCTAAAGCGTCAGGCAATTTTCATGGTGCTTGGATTTATCATCATGTTTGTAGTGGCCCAATTCGAAGTTCGCTATTGGAAGAAATGGGCGTTTGTAGTTTATAGTCTAGGGTTGTTGTTGCTCATTGCCGTATTCTTCTTTGGTGTTGGCGCAAAAGGAGCGCAGCGATGGCTGGATATTGGCTTTTCTCGGCTGCAGCCTGCAGAATTTATGAAGATAGCTGTGCCTTTGATGTTAGCGTCCTACTTGAGCAAACGTTTTATTCCACCAACGTTCAAACATATAAGTTGCGCGATGGTAATGACAATCATTCCAGCCGCTCTAATTATGAGGCAACCTGACTTAGGAACGGCGTTATTGGTCTTCCTGTCGGGGTTTTTTACGTTGTTCTTGGCGGGCTTAGGCGTACGTTATTTAATAGGCACATTCTTAACCGGTATTGCTGCTGTTCCTATTGTGTGGAATTTTGTCCTTTTAGATTATCAAAAACAAAGAATACTAACGTTACTTTCGCCTGAAAAAGACAAACTGGGTAGCGGGTGGAATATCGTTCAATCTAAAACGGCTATAGGATCTGGAGGTCTAAATGGCAAAGGTTGGACCGAAGGCACTCAATCACAATTGAATTTTCTCCCTGAGAGCCATACTGACTTTATCATAGCGGTACTAGCCGAAGAATTCGGTTTGATTGGCGTCCTTACTCTTCTCGCGCTATATACATTAGTCATTGCTAGGTGCTTATTTATCGCGCTTAACGCTCAATCTCAATTTGGTCGATTACTCGCCGGCAGTTTAGGTTTAATCTTTTTTATCTATGTTTTCGTGAATATGGGTATGGTATCGGGTATATTACCTGTAGTAGGAGCTCCACTTCCAATGATCAGCTATGGTGGCACGGCTATTTTAACGCTATTTATTGGATTTGGTTTGCTCATGGCTATCAGCACAGAGCCCAACCGTATGGGGACAAACCTTTGATGTCGACACTTAAATTAGTAATTTTGGGAGTGCTTTTATCTGCATCTGTAACTGTCTTAGCAGACTATTCGAAACACCCTGAAGCATCAGATTTTATAAGTACCATGGTCAATAAGCATGATTTCGAAAAATCCCAAATTGAGACGTGGCTAGCAAGTGCAACGCACCAAAAAAGTATCGTAAAAGCCATGAGTCGCCCAGCAGAGAAGGTTAAGCCATGGTATAAATATCGGAAGCACTTTATCTCTAATTTAAGAGTATCAAGGGGTGTTCAATTTTGGCAAGAAAATCACGAAACTCTTAAGCGTGCGGAAATAGAATTTGGGGTTGATCCTGCTATTATCGTGAGCATTATCGGAGTTGAAACTAATTACGGGCGCAATGTAGGAAGCTATAGAGTCATTGATGCTTTGACCACCTTGGCATTTGACTACTACACCTATACTGAGAAACGCGAGTCTAGAAAGAGCTTCTTTACCACTCAGCTCGAACATTTATTACTCCTAGCCCGCGAGCAAGGAAAGGACCCTTTAACACTCAAAGGGTCTTACGCTGGCGCAATGGGTTGGGGCCAGTTTATGCCGAACAGCTATCGTAACTACGCGATCGATTACGATGGAGATGAATTCGCAGACATCTGGACCAATCCTACCGATGCTATAGGAAGTGTAGCTAATTACTTTAAAAAGCATGGTTGGAAAACTGGCTTGCCAGTGGCTACACGGGCGCATGTTAAGGATATCCCCGATTCAGCTACGCTCAACAAAATGAAGCGTCCAAAAACCACGATTGCCGAACTTATTACTCAGGGCTATACGCCAACTGATCAGGTTGCTAAAGACCTCACCGCATTCCCACTGAGCTTTGAAGCCAAGTATGGTCAAGAATATTGGCTGGGCCTGCATAATTTTTATGTTATCGGCCGTTACAACCCTAGAGCCAAATATGCCATGGCCGTTCATCAATTAAGCCAGCAAATTCGAACCAGCCAGTGTAAATTAGCAGAAGACTGCTCATAGTTTTTTTGTGCTCTGCTGCCGTGTTGAAATTTTTTTGTCTTAACCCCCATAAATAACTTTTTCAAGTGCCCATGAATGACTATGGAGTGCTAAACTTAGTGCTTACTTTTACTGACAACATGGTGTCCCAGCTATGGCCAAGAAATGGCTCTTCTCTGCTCTACTAATTGCAATAGCGATCTCTCTCGTTCCTCCAGCTTATAGCCAAATATTGAGGCCAGCTGAACCAGAAATTGCCGCTAAGGCATGGATATTGATCGATGCAACTACCGGTAAGGTGTTACTAGAAAGAAATGCAGACGAAAAATTACCCCCGGCCAGTCTCGCCAAGATGATGACCACCTATATTGTATCTAACGAGATCGCTGCACAACACCTTCAGGAGGATAGCGAGGTTCTTATTAGCGACAACGCTTGGATTCTAGGTGGCGCGAAAACTGATGGTTCAACAATGTTTCTTAGCCCTCGTACTAAAGTATCCGTGCTTGACCTCATGCACGGGGTAATTATCCAGTCAGGCAATGATGCTGCCATTGCGCTAGCAGAACATATTGCCGGCAGTGAATATGCGTTTGCCGACATGATGAATCAGCAAGCAGAAATATTAGGGATGCGTAATACCGAGTATTTGAACGCTACCGGACTGCCTGCAGAGGGAATGGTTACTTCAGCACGTGATTTAGGGATTATGGCAAGCGCAATTATTCGCGATCATCCGGAATACTATGCGATTTATGCTAAAAAATACTTCGAGCATAACAATATCAATCAACCGAACCGCAATCGTCTACTGTGGCGTGATAATAGCGTTGACGGTTTAAAGACGGGGCATACCAGTGAAGCGGGGTATTGCCTGGTTTCTTCCGCCAAGCGCCGTGGAATGAGACTTATCGCCGTGGTCATGGGTGCTAGTAACGATGAATCCCGAGCTCGAGAATCCCAAAAATTGCTGTCATATGGATTCCGCTATTATGATACAAAAGTAATCTACTCAGCTGGCGAAATATTAAAAACCGGAGCCAAGGTGTGGTACGGCGCAGAAGAGTTTTTAAATTTAACCATTGCAGAAGATGTGACTCTAACCGTCCCTCGTGGTTCTGAAAAAAATCTTAAAGCCAACATTCTAATTAGCGACTTAATCAAAGCTCCAATATCAGTAGGGCAAGAACTCGGGCAGCTACACGTTAGCTTAGATGGGGAAGCCCTAGTAGATATCCCTCTAGTCGCGGAGAAAAGTATTCCCAAGGCAGGTATCTTTTCCCAATTATTTGACTGGATAATTCTTTTATTCACTCGGTTATTGTCGTGAGACTATGCCCATGACTGATAAAAAGCAGCCAAAGATAGAGTTCCCCTGTGACTATCCCATTAAGGTTTTAGGAGAAGCACATGCTAGCTTTAACGAGCACGTCCTTGCCGTAATGGATAAACACGCACCGGGTTTTGACCGCCAGAAGATATCGATCCGAGACAGTAGCAAAGGTAGCTGGCAAGCTATGACCGTTGTTATAAAGGCCACTGGAAAATCTCAATTAGACAGTATATTTGCGGCATTAAAAACAAGCCCGCGAGTTAAGATGGTGTTATACAGCAATACAATCACACCTTTACGGCGATGAAACAATTCAATGAAGAACGGAACGAAGCAACCGCAGATGAAATTTGGTTTGTTGAACATTATCCGGTCTTCACTCAAGGTCAGGCGGGCAAAGAAGAATATATTTTAGTACCTGGTGACATACCTGTTGTAAAAAGTGATCGTGGTGGGCATGTCACCTATCATGGTCCCGGACAAATCACCGCTTATTTGCTTATTGACTTGCGGCGCTTAAATATCGGTGTTCGACAGCTAGTGTCTCTCATTGAGAAAGCTCTTGTTGATACGCTAAACTGCTGGAATATTTCAGCTTCACCTCGACGTGAAGCCCCAGGAGTTTATGTCGATAACGGGGAGAAAATTGCCTCTTTAGGATTGCGTATCCGTAAAGGCTGTAGCTATCACGGCCTCAATTTCAACATTAATATGGATATGAGTCCTTGGCAACGCATTAATCCCTGCGGCCTGGGTGTTGTTATGACTCAAGTCGCTGATTTAGTTAATCCTTCTCCAGATATCAAGGTGGTAAGTGAGAAATTAGCGGATTATTTAACGATCGGACTCGGTTATAATGAGTGTTCGATAGGACTACCATTACCTCATGTTAGCGATTAAGGAAGAAACCTAGCCATGTCATTTGACACTGTACCTCCACAACGCACGCGACGATTACAGAAAGGCGAAAAGCTTCGCAGTGCTGACAAGGTTGAGCGGATTCCAGTAAAAGTGATCCCGACAAATATTATTCAGCGCAAACCAGAATGGATGCGTATCCGTCTTACATCCTCACCTAAAGTTCAGGAAATTAAAAACATTCTAAGACGCCATAAGATGTCCACAGTATGTGAGGAAGCAGCCTGCCCCAATCTTCACGAATGCTTTAGCGGTGGCACAGCGACATTTATGATCATGGGTGAAATATGCACACGGCGCTGTCCTTTTTGTGATGTAGGACACGGCAAACCACATGACCTTGATGTTGATGAACCTAGAAACTTAGCCGCTGCTATTCAAGAGATGGGATTGAAATATGTCGTTATTACCTCGGTGGATCGAGATGATCTTCGCGATGGTGGCGCACAGCACTTTGCAGACTGTATACGTGAGGCCAAAATTTTATCGCCTGGCTTACAGGTCGAGGTGTTGGTACCAGATTTTCGTGGCCGTATGGTTCCTGCCTTAGACATACTATCCACGACACCGCCGGACATTTTTAATCACAATATGGAAACTGTGTCGCGGCTATATAGAGAGGCTCGCCCGGGCGCGAACTATGCTTGGTCTCTTAAACTACTCAAAGAATACAAGGCACTAAATCCACCGGTAAAAACCAAGTCCGGCTTGATGGTAGGGCTTGGCGAAACTAAAGATGAGCTACTGAGAACATTGGATGATCTCCGTGAACACGATGTTGATATGCTTACGGTTGGCCAATACCTACAACCATCAGTCAACCATTTCCCGATAGATCGCTTTGTTCATCCAGACGAATTCGCAGAATATACTGCTTACGCAGAAAGTATTGGATTCAAGCAGGCCGCCTGTGGTCCCCTAGTGCGCTCTAGCTATCATGCAGATAAGCAAGCTAGAGGCGAAGATATTAGCTAATTTAAATATTTTTACGCAGCCGAATATTACCCCGTAATATAAACACCCTTTTAGATATAGTTACTCAGTTGACCAAATTTCACGAATTGGCTCACCAAAATCATCATAAATAATTTTTTTTGTTGGCTGCTTGGAGGCCTTGATCACCTTTGGAGGGCTCTTTTTGGTTTTCCGGCTATCTAGAGCTAAGACTACATCATTAATATAAGTTCTAGTTTTTGGTGGCTCACTGCTCACAAATGCTGATCGGGCCCGAGGTTTGTCGGCGGGTTCACCCGTTTCACCGGCACCATGTTTTTTGATTTCACCACCCAGCGACAAGAACTCCGCCGTCTTTCGGCGAAGCTCTCTGCGAATAGCATTTTTACTGGATCGTGAAGTCACAATTTTATTTCAAGGTAAAATTAACTTGCTAGTCTAACAAAAGACCTTATCCAATCACACAAGCAAAAGGATAATCTGGTCATTTAGTCGAATAAATCCAGTTGTAATACTAAATCTTGCTGACTCGTGTCGATAAATCGCACCCCCAAACCAATCAATCTTACCGGCCGCTTGCCTCGCTCCCACGCCTGATAAAACAAATCTTCAAAGCTCTCGACAGGCAAGCCTTTGATCATCTGACGTTCAACCGTGGTGCTGGTGAAGTCATTAAATTTCACCTTAATGAATTGTTTAGTCACTAAATAATCACTGTCGACACGGCGTAGGCGACTGCGTAACTCTATTAATAGATCAGCAATTTTCGGAACGCAAATAGATTGACTGGGTAAATCGTCAGTATACGTATGCTCAACACTGAGTGATTTGCGTCGATTATTCGAGTTAACCTGACGGTTATCTATACCAAAACTTAAGTCATGGAGACGTTTACCAAAGGTGCCAAATTTATCCACCAACTCAATAAGAGATTTCTGCTGTAAATCCCAGCAGGTTTTAATGCCTAACCGATCAAGTTTTTCATTTGTCACCTTGCCCACACCAAATATTCGCTTAACAGGTAGTGTTTTCACAAAGCCGTCAACATTATCGGGGGTAATAACAAATTGGCCATTTGGCTTATTTAAGTCACTGGCTACTTTTGCCAGGAATTTATTGGGTGCCACCCCTGCAGAAGCTGTAACCCCCACTTCTTCAGCTATAATTCTTCGTATTTCCTCAGCAATCAAAGTAGCGCTACCTTGAAAATCGCTGCAATCGCTAACATCCAAATAAGCCTCATCTAGAGATAATGGCTCAACTTTATCGGTGAATTGATAGAAAATTTGGCGTATTTGCTGGGCTGCTTGACGGTACTTAGCCATAGTTCCAGGGATAACGACAAGATCAGGGCATAACCTGAGGGCATGCGCAGTGGGCATCGCCGACCTCACACCAAACTGCCGAGCTTTATAATTACAGGTCGCAACCACTCCACGTCTATCCGATTTTCCACCTACCGCTACAGGTAAGTTCAGCAAGGAGGGGTCATCGCGCATCTCGATAGCAGCATAAAAACAATCACAGTCACAGTGAATGATTTTTTTCACTTACATGGCCTTTGTTATCTTTTCCTATCCATAAAAAAACATGACAATACACACACATGGTTGATCAGGGCACTTCATCTTCAAACTGATGATCAGCAACACGAAAACCAAAACGTTTAGATATAATACTTGGTATTAACAGCATTGCAGGGGTTAGCAATAGCGTCAGAATAGTCGAAAAAGCGAGTCCATTTACAATGGCACTTGCCAATGGCTGCCACCAAGAGGCCACCATACCACCAACAGTATAAGTGCGATTCACAATGTCGATACTAATGCCGTTTGCAAGCGGCAGTAATCCAACAATAGTGGTAACCGTCGTCAGCATGACTGGTCTAAAGCGGGATTTTGCCGCGACCAAAACAGCTTCTGATGCTGTCAATAAATTATTATTCCGACGAAGATAGTTATAGGTATCAATCAATACGATATTATTGTTAACCACAATACCTGCCAGGGCTACTATACCGACACCGGTCAGAACTGTGCTAAAGGTTGCTTGAGAAATAGTTAACCCGAGTAAAACACCAGCGGTCGATAGCACCACAGAGAAAAGAATCAATCCCGCCTGATAAAAACTATTAAATTGCATCACCAACATTATCAGCATTACCGACATGGCTAATGAGAACGCTGTAGACAAAAAAGCGGCGGCGTTAGCCTGCTCTTCATTAGCGCCACGGAAGCGTACTTTTACCGAAGAGTCAATATTTTGCGTCGCTATCCAGTCACCAATTGCCTTAGTTTGATTGTCTGCCAAATAACCATCTTCTGAATTGCCCAAAATTAGTACCGTTTCAAGCATATCGTATCGCTGAATTGCATCAACACGAGGTTTCGCTACCCGTTGGCTGAAGTTACTTATGGACACTGGCCCTCTGGGAGTATTAACTTTTAAGTTATCTATAGTCGCTAACTGACGATCCTGTTCTGGGTAACGTAATCTAATTTCAATTTCACCATCCGCATCATCTGGGCGGAACTCACCAATGATAATACCGCTGGTAACCATCTGCACCATATTACCTACGTCAGCAACGTTGACGCCCAGCATGGCAGCTCGGGCGCGATCAACCTCAATCTCCCACTGAATACCCGCTAATGGCAGAGTGTCTTGCAGGTTTCTGATTCCCTCGACGTTGCCATTAATCCACTGTCTTATTTGAGTAACGGTTTTATACAGAGCCTGACGATCTGATGACGACACCTGAATTTGAATGTCTTTACCTGTAGGGGGCCCAGTTTCCATTTCTTTCCCAGTGGCATAAATGCCTGGCAAGCCACTCACCCGTTCTCTAATTTCCGAAAATACTACATCACTACCCCTGTCACGCTGTTCCCTAGGGAACAGCTCTACCAAAAAAGAACTTATTTGATCCCTACTTACATCTGTACCATACAGAACATAGCTATCGGTACTACTGTAACCATATAGATTTTTTACACCTTCAATCTCTGAGACAATATCATGAACCTTGAGCGTAATCTCTCGCTGTTCATCAATAGATAAATTCCCCTGTGCTCGCACCTCTAACATGCCGTATTGGCTTTCTATCTGAGCAAAGAATTCTTGGCCAGCGTTAAATTTTCCGTAGCTAAAAAAGATCCCAACAATCACTAGCATTGTCGCTAGAATAAATTTAATCGGAGCATTGATAATTGGATTTAAAGCCTTCAAATAAACATCTAGCAGCGGCTGAAATAAGGTTTTTGCTGATTCTTCTGACTGGTGGTCTTCGGGTAGTTTTTTCCGCTTACCGCGACGTCGAGAAAGTGCAATACCCAGAGTAGGCGCGAAAATTAGCGCATACATTAAAGACCAGCCCAAAACAGCAAACACCGTAATAGGCAAATAAGACATGAAGTCGCCAGAAACGCCTGGCCAGAATAATAGGGGTAGAAATGCTGCTAAGGTAGTACCCGTTGAAGCGATCACAGGAATCGCCATGCGTTGCACCGCGGCAATATAAGCCTCGCGAGTCGAAAGCCCCGCTGCTGCTTTGGTACTAGCAAATTCTACCACCACAATAGCTCCATCAATCAACATACCCAGAGACAGTAATAGTCCAAACATAACCATAAAATTGAAGCTGTAGCCTAACGAATGGATGATAATTAGTGCACCCAAGAGGCAAAATGGAATACCAAACCCTACCAACAAGCCAGACTTGACGCCCAAAGTAGCGACGACCAATATCAGCACTAAACACATCGCTGTGATGATATTACCCTGCAACTCACTAACCATTTGATTGGTCATCGCAGAACTGTCAAAGGTATAACCTATATCCATATCAGCTGAAAATCGGTCACGCGACCGCGCCACGGTTTCTCTAGCGGCCGCCACTGTCCTAATAAGGTTAGCGTTAAGTCGCTTGCGAACATCAATGGCAATCGTTTTTTTGCCATTAAGCACACTATAGCCAGAAGGATCTTTAAAGGTACGGCGAACATCAGCTACATCGCCTAAAGTCACAGCTCCATCTGAATTATTACGGATAGGTAACGCGCGAATATCGGCTGCCGTTTCAATCAACGCGGGCACCTTAATGCCGAATCTGCCCTGTGCAGCATCCATCTCTCCCGCAGGAATCAATAAGTTATTGACCCTTACCGCCTGAACTATTTCATCAATTCTTAAACCATATTGCTCCAGCCGAGAGGGATCGATAACAACATCGACAACCTCGTCACTATGCCCTGATATATCTGCCGTTAGGACATCAGGGAGCATTTCCAACTGTCGCTGATAGTATTTTGCTGCTGAATATAACTCTCGCTCAGTTACCTTTTCCCCCGAAAAAGTAACAATGATAGTGGGCTCAGGGCTGGGACTGAGCTCATTAACAATCGGTTCTTTCGTGTCTAAAGGAAACTCGGCTTTCGCGCGATCTACAGCCTCACGAACATCAGCTACCGTATCTTTAATATCTTCACCAACTTCAAATTCAGCGGTGACAATCACCACACTTTCTCGAGCGGTAGCTTTAATTTCATCTATTCCATCAAGTGTTTTTAACTCTTTTTCTATAGGCCTTATCAGCAACCTAGCACCGTCTTCAGGCGAAATGCCATCATGTCTAACCGTTATCATAACCACAGGCAGTGTCACATTAGGGTTCATCTCCACCGGCATAGACACGCGCGACATAGTCCCCGCGACAAGAATAAGCAACATGATAGAAAGAGTTGCTCTAGTGTGATTCACTATAAGTCTAAGAAAATTCATTAACTTGAGATTCCGCTCTATTAGTTGGCTTTGGCTGAGGTGACACTAGGATCAACACTTTCGCCATCAATCACATAGTTTTGCCCAACAGTAATCACCGAAACATCGGAGGGCAGTCCTGAAACCCAAATTCCGTCAGTTGCCTCTCCTAAGGTCGACACTTTTACTGACTCGATGACATTCCCTTCCAGCAATACTCTTACAACAGTCTGTCCAAGGTCATTAAGTAACACAGTGCTCGCGGGAATCTTGTGGGCGCTGACACCTTGGATAAGTATGTCTAGACGAGACGAAATACCAGACCTTATCGATCGATCAATATTGCTAGCAGTTGCCTCCAAACGATAGCTGCGAGTCGTTGCATTCGCTTCATGAGCTAAATACGTCACCGTGGCGGAGACTGTTTGACCGTCACTTAGAGTGACAGTCGCTAAACTACCCATATCGATTCTGTTGATGTCATGTTCACTCACCAAAGCCTTTATTTTAATGGGGTGTAACTCGATCACAGAAGCACATAGACTGCCAGGAACAACATAATCACCCACCTCTACTGGTCTATTTTCGACAATTCCAGCAAATGGCGCAGTCACCTGCAAATTATTTACATTGAGCTGAGCGCGTTTAAGACCAGCTCTAGCTGTTGCAAGATTTGCCTTCGCCTGGGAAATTGCCAGGTCAGATTGATAACCTCCTGTTTTAAGCTTTACCGCACCCCTATAGGCGATATCTGACTGTTCTAGATTTGCCTTTGCCTGATCTAAACGTAAATATCGATCCTCTGCGTTTATTTGGCATATCGCATCGCCTTTGGTGACCGAAGCTCCCTCCTCTACCAATATCTTAGAAACCTGGCCGGCAACCTGCGCCAAAACATTGACCGTTCGATTTGACTCAGTGTGGGCTCTCAACGATAGTTTCGGCCGGAAAAACTGTTCAGAATATTGCGTTACCTGAACGACAGTCAGCGGTGCCGAAGGCAACTGTAGATCTTCGGCAGACTTAGGGAAAGTTAAAAACCCACTCGCAAACCACACCACAAGAGATACAACAAAAAATCCTGCTAGCCGAACATTGTTATTCAAGGTAATTCCTCTGCTATTCAATCAAGATATATAGCGCTTAAGATGCATTAAATCATCACTATAATATTGGGGTCAATTTCTCACAATCAAGGTCGTTTCAATTACCCACTTAACCCTTTCAATAAACCATTATCTGTGCCGCCATCTTTATACACAAGGATAGCTCTCGACTAACCAGTATCAGTGACAAGCTCCTTCTTGGGGGCGCGTCACCATTGTACGGTCAATGCAGTAATTCGGCTTACATCTCTAGCTATGATGGGCAATCAAAAAAACATCTCTATGACAACGAAACCGCCCATTAAGGCTCATCTTAATACTTACAATGGTCACCGGAAAATTACTTATACGGGCATCCACAACCTGAGAGCTCCATATCTATATTTAAATTTTACTACCTATCGTTTATTAAGCTCCTTTTCAGCCCTTTAATATTCAATATAGGGCTGAAAAATAGGTTATTTTAAAGTTTTTTTTGTTAGAATGCGCGTTCAAAAATAAATAGGTTTTTTTAATGAATATTCCACTACTTCCACCCTTACTGGGTCTTTTTGGCATGTTGGCCGCATTTTTTGTTTACACATTGGTGATGAAATATCCCGATGGCGAAGATAAGGTAAAGAAAATCGGTGATCAAATTCATAGCGGCGCACTTGCTTTTATGAAAACTGAATACAAGTATCTGCTGGTTTTTATTACGGTTCTGGTTGTACTTTCTCAAATATTCCTAGGCACAGAAACGGCTATCGCTGTTGTGGTTGGCGCGTCATGCTCATCGTTAGCAGGCTTTATTGGAATGTATGCCGCAACAAAAGCAAATGTTAGGACCGCTACTGCTGCCCAACAGGATGGTGCCGCTGCTGCTCTGTCTGTATCTTTTTACGGCGGTTCTGTCATGGGCCTCTGTGTTGCCTCACTAGGATTAATAGGCTTAGGTGGTTTGTATTATTTCTATGCCGCTAACGGCGCTTCTCATGTCCATGCCCTAGAAGGCTTTGGAATGGGCGCTTCCGTTGTAGCATTATTTTCTCGAGTGGGTGGTGGTATCTTTACTAAAAGTGCTGATGTTGGTGCTGACCTAGTTGGAAAAATTGAGGCAGGAATTCCAGAAGATGACCCAAGAAATCCAGGGGTTATCGCTGACAATGTTGGTGACAACGTAGGTGATGTGGCTGGTATGGGGTCGGATATTTTTGAATCCTATTGTGGTTCAATGATCGCTTCAATAGCCATCGCATATACGATAACTGCATCGAACTCAGAAAACTTAATGATGCTCCCATTAGGGCTCGCGTCTATTGGTTTGGTAGCCTCTATTCTTGGGATCTTCATTGTTAAGCTTCAATCAGCGAAAGCACCCGCTAGCGCACTTAGATCTGGAACTCTCTTAGCACCCTTAATTTTTATTGTGATGGCCTATTTCCTTATTCAATCTATGGGTGATGTGCCTATGGGCGTTTTGTGGTGCGTTGTTTCTGGCGCTGTAGGTGGTGTACTCATAGGCTTGATAACCGAATATTACACCGGCGGAAGCCCTGTTCGAAAGATTGCCGAATCAGGTGAAACCGGCCCTGCAACAGTCATGATCTCAGGACTTTCTGTTGGAATGCAATCGGTGGTTATTCCCATTCTGATTCTTGCCACCATTATTCTTGTTTCTACATCAATAGCAGACTCGGCTGGCATCCCTGGTGTATATGGTGTTGGTATAGCGGCAGTAGGAATGCTATCTACTGTTGGTATAACGATGGCGATTGATGCTTATGGCCCAGTTGCTGACAATGCTGGTGGCATTGCAGAAATGGCAGGTATGGGTAAAGAAGTCCGAGATATTACAGATTCTCTTGATGAGTTAGGTAATACTACTGCTGCAATCGGTAAAGGCTTCGCAATTGGTGCCGCAGCTCTAGCAGCCCTTGCGATTATTTCTGCATATTCAGCGCAAATTTCAATGAAGTATGGAGAGGCTTTCTCGCTGTCTTTGACGAATCCTATGGTCCTTGCAGGCATGTTCATTGGTATCTGTATTCCATTTTTAATATCCTCTATCACTATGAAAGCGGTAGGCGATGCAGCCTTTGAAATGATCAATGAAATTAGAAGACAATTCAAAGAAATCCCAGGGTTAATGGAAGGAACCGCTGATCCAGATTCTGAAAAATGTGTTGAAATTGCAACCGAAGCAGCCCTAAAGAAGATGATGCTACCGGGAATTATAGCCGTTGCTATGCCAGCAGTTGTTGGATTTGGCTTAGGTGCAATAGCCTTAGGTGGCATGCTAGCCGGAGGTCTTTTGGGCTGTGTAGCATTGGCCCTGTTTATGGCCAACGCCGGTGGAGCTTGGGACAACGCCAAAAAGTATGTCGAAAAAGGCAACCTAGGTGGTAAGGGCTCAGACACTCACTCAGCTGTTGTTGTTGGAGATACCGTTGGAGATCCATTCAAGGATACTTCAGGCCCAGCGATGAATATTTTAATTAATGTTATGGCTATGGTAAGTCTTGTTATATCAGGACTACTACCTCTTAACGGAATATTCTTTTAAGTATCTATAAATCGAATTGACCCAGAGAGAGTACCGTTATCCTGTAGTCTAATACTAAAAACCCCAGAATTTTCTGGGGTTTTTAGTAATCTTGATTCATTTTAATGATTCATTAAATCTTCGAATAAGTCGGCACTCTCTAGATTGTGCTGACGCAAAATGTCTCGCAACTTTCTTAACCCATCAACTTGAATCTGCCTAACTCGCTCCCTCGTCAAGCCTATCTCCAACCCGATCTGCTCCAAGGTTGCCTCTTGATGGCTCAGAAGCCCAAACCGCCGTATCAATACCTCTTTTTGTTTCAATGGTAATTGCTCTAGCCATCCAACCAAGACCGCTGATAAGTCATCAGTCTCGACACTACCCTGAGGGCCCAATTTACTGTGGTCAGCAACAGTATCAACAAGCGATCTCTCTTGGTCAGCTACCGGTGTATCTAAAGATGCTGTGCGTTCACTAAGGCTTAAGATCTTGATCACATCTTTGATTGGCTTATCAACCTCTACCGCTATTTCCTTGAGCGTTGGATTGTGATCTAGCTTTTGAACTAACTTGCGAGACGCACGTAGATAAACATTTAATTCTTTAACAACGTGGACAGGTAACCTGACTGTGCGTGTTTGGTTCATAATGCCTCGCTCAATCGTTTGCCGAATCCACCAGGTTGCATAGGTTGAAAAGCGATAACCTAATTCGGGATCAAACTTTTCGACAGCCCTCATTAAACCCAAGTTGCCCTCCTCAATAAGGTCGAGTAATTCTAGGCCACGATTGAGATAACGGCGTGATATTTTGACGACTAGGCGCAGGTTGCTCTCGATCATTTTATGACGCGATACCGTGCAGCCCTTCTTTAATTTGCGGGTATACGCCACTTCTTCAGCAGCAGTTAATAAAGGTGAATAACCAATTTCTTTAAGATAAATAGTCGTAGCATCGATAGTTCGAAGGGCTCGACTTTCATTTGAATTAACCTTCGGGTCTTTACCGGCCTGTGTTTTAGGCCCATCCCAAATTACATCCTCGACCATTATTTTGCAGCTCGTTGCAATCTATTTTTTTTATTTACAGCTACTAATCTATCTGCCAACCCTATTATTAATGCCATATACCATTATGTAGATACTATTTTATATATTTTAATGGATTGACAGGATCCCCGTCTTTCCTTATCTCAAAGTACATCATTCCATCAACACCAAGCTTTGAAATTTCATCCTTATGCTTAACAGTCTGACCGACTTCAACGAATAGTTCCTCATTATTAGCATAGGCGCTTAATAACATATCACTATGCTTTATGATAATCAACTTTCCATAGCCACGTAAGCCTGAGCCTGCATACACCACATTCCCCGGGGCTACAGCATGGACAATCGAGTCCGAAGATTTAATTTTGATCCCCTTTTGTAATTTATCAGGACTAAAACCCTCTATTACCTCTCCTTTAACCGGCCATTTCCACTGTAAATTTTTACTGTACACAGGTTTTTTTGCTATATTTTGGCGCTCTGGTATACGGTTATTAGATGCCTGGGATGCGTCCCTCTGCGCTATTTTCAGTTTATTTATATCAAGAGTAATAATTTGACCAGGATAGAGTAAGAATGGAGAGTCCAAGTTATTTACCCGCGCCAAAGACTGCACTTCAACCCCATACTCTGAGGCAATTGAAAACAAGGTGTCTCCTTTTAAAACCCTATGCTGGTTAAGCGCACTCACCCTAGACTTAGGATCGCCTAGAATTAAGGTTAAGATTTGGCCCGGCGTAATAAGGTAGGATCGATCAAGGCTGTTGGCTTGAGCCAGCATGTCTACCTTTAAGTCGTAACGCCAAGCAATGGAGTAAAGTGTCTCTCCAACCTCTACCTGATGTGTTTTGATTCGAATACTTGGCGGTTGAGCACGATGAATAACCGATGCCGGGGACGTAGCACATCCAGCAATAATAAGTAATAGCGACAACAATAAGGTAACGTTTGTCAAAACAATATCCTTAACTAGCAGGATCAGGTTTAATTTTAGCTGCGTACTCCAAAAGCAGCACTAGAGCCAGCCCTAGAACAAATGTTGTGAGGCAAATTAATGTCTGGGGATCTTGGCCTACAACTGAAAGAAACTGATGCGGTAACAGATTACTGGAGGACTGCCCTATACCTTGACCCGAAGTAAAAACATGTTTCCATGGCCAAATTACATTTAGACTACCCACTAAAAATCCGCACATGACCGCAATGACCCTGCCTTGAAAATGAGCCAGCAGCCAAGACAGTAATCGACTAAACAGCATTAACCCGATGATGCCGCCACTCGCAAAAACGACTAGAACATCAAGTTGGAGATTTGCTATGGCGCCAATAAAAACAGGATAAAGTCCTAGTAGCACGAGGATAAATGATCCTGAGATACCAGGTAGAATCATCGCGCAAAGTGCTATAGATCCTGCGAAAAACATCGTGATTAAGTTTCCCTCTAAAATCATGGGAGGAGCCGTTGAAATCCCATAAGCAACAACACTACCAAGTACAAAGAAAATTTTCTCTAAACTCCCAGATAGCGGATGTAGGCGTAAGAGATAGATCACCGAACCCAGGATTAAACCGGTGAAAAATGCCCACAGAGGCAACGGGTATGTATCCAAAAGATAATGCATAACTCGCGCAAGAGAAAACAGACTAGTCAGTATGCCTCCAACCAGAACCACAATGAACGTGCCATTGATATGTTTCCACGCGGCCAAAATACCTTGGTGCCTGAGAATTTTAAAGGCTTGCATATTAATGGATTTAATAGTGTTAATCAGTTCAGAGTAGATGCCGCTAACAAATGCGATAGTTCCTCCAGATACGCCAGGTACAACGTCGGCAGCGCCCATGGCTAATCCTTTAAAGAACAACACAATATGATGCCGCCAGTTATTCATAGCATATCCTTTATAGACTGCGTGCCAAACCACTTAATAGCGGCACAAATTTTACCTTCTCAACAACCTCTTGATCAAACTCGGTCGAATCACCAAGTCGTCTCACGACACGTAAATCTTGGGTATCCCCAATGCCCACAGGTATGATCAACACGCCATCCGGAGCAAGTTGCTCAAGTAACCCTCGAGGAATAGATTGAGGCGCCGCAGTCGTAATAATGCCGTCATATAGCGCGTGCTTTTCCCAGCCAAAACAACCATCGGATAGGTCAGCTGTAATATTGCCAAGCCGGAGCTTTCTAAACCGCTCCTTAGCTTTCTTCAACAATGGCTCAATTCGCTCAACGGTATAAACTTCATCAACTAATTGAGCTAAAATAGTTGCCTGATAACCTGATCCAGTGCCCACCTCCAAAACCTTTTTAAGCGGACCTGCTGAGAGTAAAATTTCGGTCATTCTCGCGACAATGTAGGGCTGAGATAATGTTTGTGAAAACCCGATAGGTAGAGCGGTGTCCTCATAAGCACGGTGCGCCAATGCCTCATCTAGGAATATATGTCGAGGTGTCATGCGAATAACATCCAAAACTCGCTGATCTAAAATACCCTGCTCAATCAATCGATTAATTAAGCGTTCTCGAGTTCTCTGAGAGGTCATTCCAATCCCCGCCAAGTCAATCGAATTCACCTACCTCTCCTATTTTAAAAAACTCTAAATACGACCACTAGATCGTTGCGGCGGCGCCACTAATCTAGCGCCAATATATCATATGGAGACTTCAGTTGGGCGGTATAATTCAGCGATCTCCCTCAACAAAACCGTTGCATAACAACCATTAGGCAGACTAAATTTTAACTTTAATTGATCCTTTGCCATCCAGTCGCTGACTATGTCGTCAGGTAGCACCAAAACACTTCGACGTTGCTGTTTTAAACCAGCATGCTCAAGCGCATAACACCAACTATCCCAAGGCGCTAAAACCCGACTTTCAATCTCTCCAACTGCCCCACCAACCGATGATCGCCCCCGACCCCACAAAGGTCCGGTGTCACCGCCCTCTGAAACCAAATAAAGCTGATTTTCGGTGATGCGCTTTTCAATAACTAAGTTAAATAACCAGGACCGCGCTGCCGACAGATATAAGCCAGTGCCGTGCCTATTGCCTTTTAACTTATCTGCACTGATTAATGCTTGAGCCTCACGAAGATTATTGCCTTGGTGACCGAACCGTTGCTCACCAAAATAATTAGGCATCCCATGTTTTTGTATTACATTCAAACGCTCTTGCAAAGCAATAGCATCCACTGAGAAATCGCGCAGGATAATCTCAAATTTATTGCCTTGGTGCATACCCCTTCGCAGCTTTTTACTATGCCTAGCACTACGCGTAATCAAGAAATCATCATGTCTCAGACAGCTTAAATCTAGATCGCGTCCTGGTAGGTATAAACTAAACCATTGACTGGTCACAGCAAACCGGTCTTTGAGACCGCAAAACCCAACATCACCGCGCTTTATGCCGGCTAATTGCGCCAACAACCCTGCCACCCAACTAGTATTTTGATCTCGCTTGCTGATGAGCAGCCACAAGTGCTCACCCTCGCCGGAGGGCTCGATGTCCATAATTTCATCGACTATGAAATCCTCTGGGCGACTGCGAAATAAAGCCGACGCTAAGGGCTTACCGTGCAGATAAGGAAGTCTATGGAAATTAAAATCGTCGGCTTTAATAAGTAACTATCGCTCGTAATATCAAACGTCTAACGGCATTAGAAGAGCGGTAGCATAACAAGCTATACCTTCCTCACGGCCAGTAAATCCCAGTCTTTCGGTCGTGGTCGCCTTAATGTTTACTTGCCCTTTATCACAACCTAAAACTGTCGAAATTTTTAATTTCATCGCGTCTAAATAAGGTGCCATTTTAGGCCGCTGAGCCACAATTGTAAGATCAGCATTTCCCAAGCAGTAACCTTGCACTGACATCATTTCAGCAACCACACTCAATAGATTGAGGCTATCACAGCCTCTATATTTATCATTCGTATCTGGAAAATGCTGACCAATATCACCCAGACCTAGACCACCAAGAAGAGAGTCCATCAAGGCATGAACAAGCACGTCACCATCTGAATGAGCTACAAATGCGCGATCAAAAGGAATGTGGACGCCACCCAAAATTAATCGATCACCTACTCCAAAGGCATGCACATCATAACCCTGCCCTATCCGCATCCTTGTTTCTCCTGATCTTGTAAAATTGCCTCGGCTATCATCAGATCTTCACGGCGAGTAATTTTTATGTTGTCTTGCCGACCATCAATAACCATAGCTTGCTCACCTATATATTCAATAGCCGAGGCTTCATCAGTTGGCTCTAGTTGATTGTCGAACATACTTTGAATAGCCTCTTGTAACATTCTAGCTCTAAACATTTGTGGCGTTTGCGCTATCCTATACTGATTTCTATCAACGGTTTTAGTCACTTTATTATCGCTAGTCACTAATTTTAATGTTTCATTAATTGGCGCCGCAAGAAATCCACCGACGGGGTGCTCTTCTAAATTACCAATAAGCTTATTAATATCCATACGCGTTACGCACGGTCTGGCCATATCGTGAACCAAAACCCAATCATCAGGACTGGCATCTTGCTGTATAGCCACCAAACCATTTAATACTGATCGGGCACGTGTTTCACCTCCCTGAATCAGCTGTACTCGAGAATTACTGGTTGCCCTTACTCTGGACCAATATCCAGAACTGGGGTCGCAGGGTGCGACGATACGTTTTATTCCAGTAATACTGAGAAGTCGAGACAAAGTGTGCTGCGCCACTAACTCTCCATGTAACTGATGAAACTGTTTTGGAATGTCTGCTGAAAATCGACGGCCAACGCCCGCCGCTGGAACAATAGCCCAATAATTTGACGACGGTTTCATCATGGCGAATCAACCTCTTTAGTCGCAATCTGTGTTGGGGGTCTAGGATCTTGATCCGTGACCAAATAAAACACTTCGCCACCCTTAATCATTCCAAGATCTTTTCGTGCTTTTGCCTCAATTGAATCAAGGTTTTCTTTTAGACTTCCAACTTCTTTGGCAATGAACTCATTGCGCTCTCGCAGTTGCTGATTGACATCTTCTTGACTCGCCAGCTGCTTATCCAACTCAGCTTTATGAGCAAGACTTCCCTCACCAACCCATAATCGAGTCTGCAAACCCAGCAAAAGAACTAAGAGTAGTATCAGTAACCAACGCATATTGATATTCTATTCTATTCAGCAAAGTCTAAGTTAGAGGCCCTATGCTTTAAATTCAGCGCGACCATTATAAGGTGCAACATTATTTCCCAGCTCAGCCTCAATCCTCAGTAATCGATTATATTTAGCCACCCGGTCGGACCGGCATAAGGATCCAGTTTTAATCTGTCCCGCGGCAGTACCAACTGCCAAGTCCGCAATAGTAGTATCTTCAGTTTCCCCAGAGCGATGTGAAATAACAACGCTATAACCAGCCTGCTTAGCCATAGCAATCGCATCTAAGGTCTCTGACAGAGTACCAATTTGATTGAATTTGATCAAAATAGAATTAGCAACGCCCATTTCAATACCACGGCTTAAAATATCAGTGTTAGTAACAAATAAATCATCGCCCACTAACTGAACTCGGTGTCCGAGCTTTTCAGTTTGATACTTCCAACCATCCCAGTCTGATTCATCTTGGCCATCTTCGATAGAAATAATAGGATACTGATCGCACAAGTCAGCCAAGAAATCACTAAATCCTTCTGCACTGTATACCTTACCTTCACCAGAAAGATCATATTGTCCATTTCGGTAAAACTCTGAAGCTGCACAATCTAGCGCCAGAGTTACATCAGACCCCAAACTGTAGCCGGCAGCCTGCGTCGCTTCCTTGATGACGGCTAACGCTTCAGCGTTAGAGGATAAATTAGGCGCAAATCCTCCCTCATCGCCTACCGCTGTGTTCAATCCCTTCGCGCTAAGCACCTTTTTTAAAGAATGGAATATCTCAGCCCCAACTTGTAGCGCTTCAGAGAAACTCTGTGCAGATACTGGCTGGACCATGAACTCCTGTATGTCGACATTATTATCAGCGTGCTCACCACCGTTAATAATATTCATCATTGGCACCGGCATACTATAAACCCCGGGAGTACCATTTAATTCAGCAATATGGGCATAAAGCGGTATTTTTTTATCTAGTGCCGACGCCTTTGCCGCTGCCAAAGAGACAGATAGAATCGCATTGGCTCCTAAAACAGCTTTATTTTCGGTCCCATCAGCGGCAATCATTGCAGCGTCAAGAGCCCGTTGATCACTTGCAGATGCCCCCAATAGTAAGTCTTTAATAGTGGTATTAATATTGTTAACAGCTGTCAAAACACCCTTACCAAGATACCGTTCTTTATCGCCATCTCGTAACTCTAACGCTTCCCTTGAACCGGTAGATGCTCCAGAAGGTGAGCAGGCGGTTCCGACAATACCATTTTCTAATATTACATCTGCCTGCACGGTGGGATTTCCCCTCGAGTCCAAAATTTCAAAGGCACGGATATCTGCAATATTACTCATAGGTTTCTATCTCCATAATAGATATTTAGACTCCAGGGTGAAGTCTTTTAAATTGATGTCTGACGTCGATGTAGCGGCCTACTAATTATCAGCAAGCTTTTACAGTATATTTAAATCTGGCTGGGATTTGATTAAATCATCAAAAGCTTTCATTTGAGTTAAAAAAGGTACCAATTTATCTAAGGGAAGCGCACTTGGACCGTCGCACAATGCCTTTTCAGGGGTCGGGTGGGCCTCAAGAAATAGTCCAGCAATACCAACGGAAATACCTGCGCGCCCTAATTCCGCCACTTGGTGACGCCGCCCTCCAGAAGCTGAGCCCATCGGATCTCTGCACTGCAACGCATGGGTGACATCAAAAATCAAGGGTGAGCCGCCGCTGACTTCTTTCATAGTTCTAAACCCGAGCATGTCGACAACGAGATTATCATAGCCCATACAAGCTCCACGCTCACAAAGCATAACTTTGTCATTGCCACACTCACGGAACTTATCAACAATATTACCCATCTGACTTGGACTTAAAAACTGTGGTTTCTTAATATTGATCACAGCATTAGTCACCGCCATGGCTTCAACTAGGTCGGTCTGTCGAGCCAAGAATGCAGGCAGTTGTATGACATCGCAGACTTCAGCTACTGGTTTAGCCTGAGCAATTTCGTGAACATCCGTAATCAACGGTACGTTAAATGTTGCTTTGATTTCTTGGAATATTTTTAATCCTTCGTCTAACCCAGGGCCTCGAAACGAGTGAATAGATGAGCGATTAGCTTTATCGAATGAAGCCTTAAAGATGTAAGGAATACCCAATTTTTCAGTGGCCACGACATAGGCCTCAGCCACCTGCATAGCCATATCTCTCGACTCCAGAACATTCATGCCTCCGAAAACTACCATTGGCGCGTCGTTAGCCACGTCGATATTTCCTACTTGGAGCCTTATCGATGTCATATCTTTACTCCTCATCCCTCATTTTTGCTGTTGAAAAGCCATTGCAGCACTGACGAAATTTTCAAACAGTGGGTGGCCATCCCTAGGCGTTGAGGTAAATTCTGGGTGGAACTGACTAGCGAAAAACCATCTATGCTCTGGTAGCTCGATCGTTTCCACTAGCGTTTTATCAAAGGATAGACCACCGACAACAAGACCCGCTTCTTGCAACTGTGGCAGATAGTTATTATTCACTTCGAACCGGTGACGATGGCGCTCTTTAATCTGCTCACTGCCATACATGGACAGTGCATTAGAACCCGGCAATAGATGGCAAACTTGTGCGCCTAAGCGCATTGTGCCGCCAAGATCTGAATCCTCACTACGTTGCTCAAGATTACCCTCTTCATCAATCCACTCTTCGATTAAGCCAACCACTGGATACCTAGTATCTGAGTCAAACTCAGTGCTATTAGCACCGTCTAGCCCGCATACATTTCTGGCATATTCAATAACCGCGATTTGCATTCCCAGACAAATACCTAAATAGGGAATGTTTTTTTCTCGAGCGGTCTTGACCGCATAAATTTTACCCTCTATACCTCTAGCGCCAAATCCACCCGGCACCAAAATAGCATCCACGTCCTCCACCAAATTATGGTTTTCATGCAGCTTTTCAGAATCAATATAACGAACCTTAACTTTGGTCTTGTTATGAATCCCAGCATGCACAAGAGCCTCAGTAAGAGACTTATAGGCATCCAGTAAATCCATATATTTACCGACCATGGCGATAGTCACCTCGCCTTCGGCATGCACTTGATTCTCAACCACCTTATCCCACTGCTGCAAGTCTGCGGCTGGTTTTTTGATGTTAAAACG